>Ga0153943_1000105_pt1 | contig 31661 bp, 26 predicted proteins | sample TSNJ027MetaG_FD_104721 | JGI IMG/M metagenome (GOLD analysis project Ga0153943, IMG submission 104721) | Attine ant fungus gardens microbial communities from New Jersey, USA - TSNJ027 MetaG | ecosystem: Host-associated > Fungi > Mycelium > Unclassified | place: USA: New Jersey, Brendan T. Byrne...
ATAAGCTTGTAGCTATAAGTAAGAAAGAATAAAACAAGCCAATGAGAGCATCTAAGAATGTACATAAAACTTCTAACAGCGTTGTCTATGGCAGGGCTGTGGAAAAAAATTTGTAGCTGTTCAATTCTTCTTGTAAAACATTGAGTAGATTGAACATGTATTATTACGACCAATGAAGTTGCCTGTCTCTACAGTTGACCTTGTTCTCATTTAAAGCTTGGGCGCAGGACGACGTTGATAAGTTTTGCTGAAAATTGGTAAAACTGAAACCTCCCTGAGGATGGAAATTATCTTGTCGGTCTTGCAGCAGGTCCTTTTGGCACTAGAACACTGTAATAGCAATCAGCGAGAAAAACTCAAAGCTAAGCTCCCCTGTAAGGAGAACAGTCCAAATGATGGTGGTGGTGATGAATGATGATGATGATGATGACAAATAGACATACACTCTGACAGTTGAGGAGATACAATTTTTCACCCCGGGGTACTTTGTACAATCAATCCCTATCGATCAGTTATACATAGCTATTTTTCAGAACCTTGCTCCTAGCTGCTTCTCTTCTCCTATCATGACCGAGCTATGGCCACTCGCCTAAGAAAGTGGCCCTGAATAACCCCGCCTCCCACAATGGCATGAGAAATTTTGGAACTTATCCCAGCTACGCACCGACTCTATATTTAGTTTCAAACTCCGTTGATAAATTTGTGCCTTGTCGATCACATGTGAGGGACAACTTTGTAATTTACCTCCGACACTTGATCCCATCAAGGACAAGGGCGGAATCACTCAACATAAGCTGAATGCTGACGCTGCAATTCAAGTCATGATGAAACACCTCGGCCCTCGTTCCCCCAATTCAAAGCATCACGAACAACCGACGGTACTACGTCTCGGCTATTTCATTACTGTCTTAGCCCTCATACTTCTGAGCAACGCCCAATTCACCACTGATGTATTTCCTGACCTCTACGAAGCTTCCGTCCAGGACCTACAACACGGGATGGATGCTGGCCATTTCACAAGTGTAGACCTCGTCGAGGTAGGTTCAACCGATCGAGCCACTTTGGCCATTCATGATCGACGAACGGATCGCCAGGCGTATTTCGCCAGAATAGATGAAGTCAACTTCCAAGGACCCGTCTTACGTGCGGTACTCGAACTCAACCCATTTGCACTTTCCCAAGCCTCCAGTCTCGACTATGAACGTAAGATCAAAGGAAAACGAGGACCTCTACATGGAATCCCTATCCTTGTCAAAGCACGTCGCATTCCTTCCAACTGTTGCATCGTTGTCTGATTACCAGATAGGACAACATAGCCACCGTAGCATCCGAGGGTCAAACTTGTCTCATAACCCATTTCTTCATCTGTTGACGATGATACCAGGTATGAATACAACAGCGGGGTCCTATACTTTACTAGGATCAATCGTCCCAGAAGACGCAACCATCGTCACAAAACTCCGTTCAGCTGGTGCCATAATCCTAGGTGCCCCCGCCGCATTTCTCATTCTCACAAAACATGTAATCATGATGACATCGAAAAAGGCAAAGCCTCCATGTCCGAATGGGCTCAATACCGCGGAGACGTACCGGGCGGCTGGTCAGGGCGAGGTGGCCAATGCACAAACGCGTATTTTCCAGCTGGAGATCCGTGCTTTTCGTCTTCTGGTTCTGGCGTTGCAGCATCTATCGGTCTTGCAGCTATAACGATAGGAACAGAAACGAATGGGAGTATAACTTGTCCTTCGAGTTATAACAATGTCGTAGGGATCAAACCGACTGTTGGGTTAACATCTCGTACCGGAGGTCTAATATCTTCCCCTTCGTTTCTGATACAACGACTTATCTATTCACAGTTATTCCTCTCTCTATGCATCAAGATACAGTAGGTCCATTAGCCCGATCCATAACGGATGCAGTTCTCCTCCTTTCTGCCATCGCCGGAAAAGACCCCACCGACAACTTCACCCTCTCCCAACCCTCTCCCCTCCCCGACTTCACTCACGCTCTCACCAAAGACGCTTTTAGAAACAAACGAATCGGCGTCCCTCGCCGCGTCTTTTTTGACATGTCCGATTCCGTGTCAGACCCATCCGTCAGAGTCGAATTTGAAAAAGCGCTGGATGTGATTCGGAATTTGGGTGCTCATGTCGTTGATCCTACGGATATTCCTTCGGTAGATGAAATTCTCAAAGGTGACGATCAGTTTACCGTCGTTGATGTCGATTTTAAAGTAAGTCTCTCTGGTATCGTGCGATTCGCACTCATGTCGTTTGTTAAATCAGGTTCAACTGAATAAATGGTTCGAATCTCTAATCGATAACCCTTCTGGAGTTCAAAGCCTCGCTGACGTGATCAAATTCAATGATGACAACCCAAAGTTAGAGGAACCACCTCAACACGAGGACCAATCCTGGTCTGTCTCTTTCCTTGCCAATTCTCATCTCTGAATACGGGTTTTCTATTTCACAGGTTGATTAGAGCGGAAGCAACCAAAGGGTTCGATGACGCCTACTTTGCAGCGCTCGCTGCGGATCGTGATCTCGGGTCAACAAGAGGAATAGACGTCGTCCTCGAGAAATATCAACTTGATGCGTTGGTTCTCCCTGCCACTGGTTTTGTGTACACCCCATCAGGTAAGGGTTGATTTCCATAATCACAGGATGAAAAAAAATTCAACTTTTAAGCGATCGTTGGATACCCTATTGTCACTGGTACGCGTGTTTGACCTAATTTTCGAAAAACTGCTTGATGTGGATGGATGAATGTTTCACAACAGTGCCGCTTGGGTTCTTTCCTGAAAATGTGACGATTCGTTCTGCGGGGCCAGATACCGTTTATCCAGCTCCGGGGATACCCTTTGGTTTATCCTTTCTCGGAACTGCTTTTTCAGACTTTGATTTGATCGGCTTTGGGTATGCGTATGAGCAAGCGACCAAGACACGATTAGCCAGCAAAGCATATGCCGCTGCCGTTCCGAAAACTCAGCTCAAGGACATTGTGTGTCGAAACGATCGTCGCTCGTTACAAATGAATCGTCCATAATCATAATCTAAAAAATTACATGGGTATAACTGGTGCATTACCTCTCTCTGATGCGGTTCTCAAACTGTGTAATGTATGAGCTACGGCGGTAGTTGAGGGAGAGATGGAGTGTTTATTACCTGTAGTCGTCCCCGTTCTGTGTGATGTATCGTACCCAAGGCAAAGCTTGATATCCACTTTTCTCTACGATTTTGAGGTATCGGACTTGGATACCTGATACGGTGAAGTATGGGATCTCGAATCTGGCAGTGATGGGGGGTCGTTTGTCCATGTCGGTTTCTAGAGATCGATTGTATACATGGATTTGAATGAGAAGGGGAGCAAACGTACCCGACCGGACGCTTGGAAGGCCAAAATGTGCGCGCATGAGGAATTCACGGGAGCCGCCTAGCTGCTTGATCTTCCATACAAATGCCGACTTGTCAGGTGCGTATTGCACAGTCCCCGTCGAAGCCTGTGTGCGCATATGTCCAGTACAAGTTTAAATCTTAGCTAGAGAGAGACGCTCACTCTGAATTTTGGACTATCAGCATCATCCGGTACAGGGACATAGATCTCCACGTTATTCGCCGTACTCCTGCGCTTGAACTGTGCCTTCACCTTGACCATATACTCGACTCTACTCCCTTTATGACTCTCGACCTGCGCCTCGACCCAGATCAAGGGTTTGACAGGGGCGCTGAGGCGATAACTCATGAGTTCGAATTCACCGTCGGGCGGGATGAACGATATAGTGCGATCGTTTTCGAAACGGGAGAGACGGACGCATTGGTGGAATTTGACGTCTTCCATTTCGATGGCTTTTCCGCGGGAGGTGCGGCCTGTGGATTCGAACATGACTTTGTCGTTGAGTCCGAGACGGAGTTCGGGCATTCCGGAGAGGTAGCATTTCATTTTGATGGCGCCGAGGATTTCTGAGCGGACGACGGTGCCTTGTGCGTTGACCTTGGGAAGTGTGATAGTGAGGAGGATATAAGCCAAAAAAGAATGCTGTTTGCGCACGAGCATGTTGACGCTTTCGATGACGTCGAGAAAGACTTCGTTTTTGCGGTATCGGATGCCCTCTGTTCTCCACGAAACCGCATTGGTGACGGCCATGGGCGGACGGGCCTGGATCTCGAGTTTGTGGGACTCTTGAGTGATGTATCTGAAAGAATGAGAGGAAATGAGAGGTACAAGAGACGGCTACGGACTCTTGGAGAATCTTGCTCTCTGTCGTCTGTGGATATCCAAAGTCCATCATCTCGTCCATCAGCTCGTAAATGACGACGAAATTGTCTCGAATGCTCTCCTCCTCCAGTTCCTTGAAGTACTCGACGAGCACGGACACGAGACGGTGGAGGAAGATGATCACCTCTGCTGCATTCGTGTTTCTCTTGGACAGCGCGAGCACTGACGGGCTGTGACTACGCGAACACAAAACAGAACAAAAACGGACGGACGGTAGAGATTTGAATGGCGGATGTGCATGTAATTAATGCCCTGGCTGGAGAAACAGGGGGTGACCTGCTGTCCCTCCTCCTCAATTTCCAGGACCAGGGGCAGAAACTTTTCTATGGCAGAGGGATAGACATCGTCCCGATACGATCTCTGGATCAGCGCCTTGCCTTTGAGGTCAAGGATCGCGATCAGACTCGCAACCATGGCTGAGCAGCACAACAATCGTTTATTTCCTAATTAGGTGTGTATGTTCCACGAGCTGCCCATTTCCAAAATCGTCTATTCCGAGTCTGCGCTGCCGGTATTTCCACGCTATGCACAGCACCAGCAGTGCGCCTTGCATCACGCCAGCGATGAGATAGGTGAACCAGCTTGTCCAGTTCGTTCCAGGTCTATCCACATTGGTCAATAGCTTTTTGAAACGCAGTTTTTGGCTTGCCTGAATGCGATTCCAGTGATCATGAGCACCGACCCAGGTACAGTTATGCACATCATCGGGATACTCAGTACGCCGACCAGCTTCAGTCGATACGTATGTATCAATTGAGGTGTGTATTGGACCATGGCGAGGACAGACGACGTGACACCGAGCAAGGTAGCCCACATCCGAACGTGTTGAGGTAGGTCTGTCGTTGGCTCAGGTGTGGGTGCAATGGTCGTCATCAAGTACACCGTCGTGAGCGCACTGAACATGCTATCGACGATGTCAACGATATCATCAAAGGGGGGCACAGAAACACGCACAAATGCCCAAACGTTATCCACGCACAAAACACCGAAAACCTCCATTCCGACATCCTCACCCTCCCCGAATCAAGCTCCGAGTCCAACGTTCTCAGTCTCGCAGGGTAGTACCAGATATACAACACAAATCTATCCCTCGGTCAAATTCACTTATTCTCTCTCAAGACGGGATGAAACACGCACATCAAGGTAAAAGAAAACCACTGCACGAAGACTTGCAAAATACCCGCTGTCATCTCCATACACAAAGTCCAATTCAAGTCATGACAACACCCGACTGCACGCCATTGCATCGTCATCCTATATACAACGACTCGCAGGTGAACTCTCCTTTCTCGTTTCTATAAAAACCGAAAACGTACATGTTCCACATCGCAGCAGCAGCGCTCGTGCTCCCCAAAAGCAACGATAAAGGACTCAAACCTTCACTCGATTTCGTCCTGATAATCCTCAAATGCTGTATGTAGGATTCATTTTACATACGTCTCCGCAAGAAAGAAAGAAAGTCGACAAGAGACGTACTTGCGGAAAATACGAAATCGGCAACCCAATAATGACAATTCCCGAAATCACATTCGTGACCCAATCATGAACCTATAAAATAGCTCGGTAATTACGACTGGACTAGATCGAACAACGTACAGGCCTGCAAGGACTTTGACTCATGACGAACAAACAGGGAAAGAGCAGCAGACCAAGGTGGGCGTTAACGACCACCCTGAGTTGGTAGCTTATCGTCTCGTAGCACTAGGTAATTTGATTGACAGTTACTTAATTTAGTCCAGTTCGAGACTTTACAGTGTAGAAGCAGGGGCATAGTGGATAGCTCACATAACTAGACACTGGGAGGTGTTGGGCTTTTTTCTTATTCATCAATTGATTAGAACCCGGATAAGAAGCTATTTTTATTCAACCCAGACCATGATACAAAGTTCTACCCGCCCAGCTAACATCACATCACACTACATGCCTCGAAAATCCTAACCATTTCAATACCACATCCCACTCCATTCATTTTACACCCCTCAAGCAACGGTAATACTCGAAAACCCACTGCTCTGATAACCCTCCGTAGCCACAATCTGATAATTCCAAGTCGACCCCAAATTCATGCCCAAATTCTGCCACGCAGCAAAGTGGCATCCGGTGCTCACACTCCCACTGATAGACCCTCCAGGGTTCTTCTTGGGGTTACGGACGGACCAGTATTGTTGGAAGGTCTGAGTACCGATGACAGATGGTTGATTGACACGCGTGGTAGTCAGAATGTCGTAAGTAGCGCCGTCACAGCTCACAGATCCTCTCTTCGCAGCAGCAGAGGACGGATTGTAAGAACCGTAGGACTCGACGATGTAGTACTCTATGAGAGGGTTGATTGTCCAGCCGTAGACGGAAAGGTAGCTGTTCCCGTTGGGCTGGAAAGTTCCGCTGTACTGGACCACTCTAACTCGAATATCAAGCCATCATGAACGTTTGGGTAAAACTACACGACCTTACCTGCCATACGAGCCTGGGTTCCATCCTTTTCCACCGACGAGGTTACCGTTGTTACCTGACCAGCTGAGACTGTACTGGCCACCACCACCATTGGTATAGGTAGCTTGAGCAGCACCGTCCGTCCACCACGAATAATAGTATCCATTAGAATACCCAGTCGAACTGGGAGTTCCAGAGCGCGACAGAACGCCGAAGCCCTCTGATTCAGTAGCGTTCGTCGGTAGAGCGACACCAGCTGTAACAGCGGCGACAGCGAAGAGAATAATGCGAGTGAAAGAAACCATGTTTCGTGTGCGACAACTGACTCTGATGTGGTCGTTCGTTGACTTGACCATCCAACGCCTTGCTCGCATCCTATATATACAGAGAGCAAAAACATCGGATTGCGCTATCTCCCAAATCGCCCCTTCATTTTTCCGGGAATCGAGTCATGGACACACAGCCCTGCAGAACCTATCCGCCCAGAAGTTGATGATATTGAACCAGCAGCGTGTGATAAAAAAAAAACTTAATGCAAGGGAGATCGTAGAAGAATTTTCGGGGGGAAAAATGTCTGTGATTTGACATCGCTCCAAGTGTGACACGTTCAGTGATGTGATGGGTTGGAGAGAGGCATCGACGTTTCCCCCTTTGGATCATCGTACTCCGTTTATCTTGTCTTGGCTCTATTGACATGGGAATATGTGAAAGGATCTCATATGGTAAGAACTACAACAAACCCGGTCAGAAATACTCGACTGGTCTAGGATATTATATCGCTCACGAAAATCTGCCCCTCGAGATTATGTGTTTTCGTAGTTGAAAAAATCGCGTTACGAACTCAAAAAATGTCTAGCTTCATGGGGGAGGAACAATATCGGTTCGTAGGATAAATGTTTCCAACAAGCGGAAGAACCCTCGAACCGCTCGCTATTCCTATTCATGCACAAGTTTTATTTTCATACCGCGATGATGAAGCCCACCTGGAAAACGTTGGCCCACCAGCTGATCCCGCATCACAAACGTGTAGGTGTAGGGTTGATGTGTGGAGTTTATGGTAAATATGGGCGAGCCTACTGCTGGTTCGGAGTTGGTCTGCGTCTGCGCCACAAGATATCTGAGATATCTTATCCCGCATACTACACTGAAGGTATGGGCTCAATTCTTGAGGAAGACCATGCGTGGCTACATTAACATCTCTTGTCCAATAACATGTGTGAAAATCGAATGTGTGCATTAGTCTGGGAGCAAGCGAACGACGGATCATTGGAAGCCAGAATCTATCCCGAAAGGGCAAAACAGACATGACACTATTCATTGAAGGTGAAGATATCAACGACGGTCGCGGATTTATGCATGGATGCTCGGTGTAGATGGCGTAACTTATCGTCTTGAATTTCCTGTCCTGCCCCACTTTTGGCGGTGAGCTCCCATGGTCCTGAGTTGCTTTCGAGAAACGTTTTTTATCTGGAGTCAAGTGTAATTTCTCGGTCGTGAAGGAAGGTGTCCAGGAAAGGTCATACAGGACACCCGGGTTGCTTGCGAGCCCAGCTTCAACTGTTCCTGCGAGCTCTAGTTTGCACCTCATGGATCTCTGGTTGAAATTCTACTACAGGCAGTGATACGGGTTCTGGTACGCGTTCACGAACTATGCCCAAATCTCCATCTCTGATTGATCTAAATTGAATTCTATCTGAACTCCGATTAGAAGCTCAATTGAGACCATCATAGTCGATATGATGTATCGCACAGCTCAAGAACTCATAATAGATAGGTCACGTTATGCCTCTTGCTGGTCAATTCGACCAGAATCTCCGATCGTTTTACAAAATGGTTGTTTGATTACTTGCTCCATGATTTACATCTGTTCACTAAAAAAGAAATCCCAAAAGACATGCTCCAGAATGTCAAATCTACTCTAGTAAGTTCAATATTGACGATTTTAGTAGATGATCTAAAGTGTTGACATGTAGCTGTAGTTCTGGTAGAACTCCTGCCTCAAAATACCAGTATTTTACCGGTATTTTGCCGATAGATATACAAAGGGTAAAGGATACTCCGCTTCTTCGAGGAATCCACATAGGTACAGTGGATGTTTGTTGGAGTTAGAGCGGGATATCGATATTACCTGGGCCAGTGTGAGTAATTTAGAAGTTACAAACCACTGGAAGAATGCGTGTCGTAGAAGACATACACGACAGGGTCAACATGTTAACATCGACTCTGAACATGTGCGACTATTCTCACTGGAAGAGGAATTTTCTCTGGATGTGATTAGCCCTCCAGTGTTTTTCGCTATTGCACTACCTAATGTATCAATGAAATGGAAGTTGAAGTTTATTTGACACGGGTCGTTCGCTTTCTTGACTCTCTATTACGTATCAGAATCCCAGGTTCTCATGATAAACCTATTTCGTGCTCGCAGTGCCACTGTGGGGCTTTAGGAGACTCATGAAGCTACAGACGCCGCCTCAGGGGTCGTAGAGAGTCGACTAGAGAAATTCCCTTGTCTTAAGTCTAGTGGCAATTGTACTTGGCTTGGTCTAGTGAATGTTCCAGGACTCCCCTTTCCTGAAAATGGACATCGTTTGAAGACGGATATAGTACAATGGACTGGCCTAGGCTACGGTGTCAATTCGGTCAAACTCCGCAAACCAAGAAAGAATCTTTCCGGTGTAGAAGGGTATGGTACAGTATCAAGGTACCTCAAAATACCATTCGAAGCTGTTTCAACAAACTTTAACTTTGACTGGTGGATTCTCCTCCTTATATTGCTCAAACATCAATTATATATCAGCATTTAACCCGAAGAATGCTTCAAGGTCCAAGTAGTAGACACTATTATGAGAATCAGTGGCTAGTGAAACATGCATGTTTTCTGTCAGCATTTAATTCATCCAGTACCAATAATTTATGCCACGAATACCTCTTTGGGATTATTGACATGTATGTGGGTAAGATGATTTTTTTTTAAACTCACAAATTGATTACAAGGAGCTGGAGCCAAGTTAAAATGATGTGAAGAATCTGCTACATTTATACAATCTATTACCAAAGTCAAATACTTTTCTCACACCACGCATTGAAAAAGGAAGACGCTTTCCAATCGTTGAGCTAGTCAGGTCTCATTACATGTAGAATAGTTCCAACAATCTCCGCTCAATTTATTCAACATGAATGTTGCTGAAAACCCAACCTTGGTACTATCCCGGTAGAAGATTACTAGCTGGAATTCTACTGATGCGATAACATACAATATTGCTCAGTCTGCCGAAGGCGACGAAAACTGAGGTATACAAATGGCTAGGAGGATTTATGTTTGTGTCCTGCACTAAGAAAGATTTCAATAACGATAATCACAATGATGGGAAAGAAATGACATTCATCTTGACGCATGTTTACATGAGGAAGATGTAATTTACTAAATCCGATGAAAGTATACAGGAAAAATCAAAACATAATCAAAACATCCATGTGCTTGGGATGCAGGAAGGACGAAAGGTGGTAGGGGATATATGCCCCAAAAATGCAATTCATGCTACAATGTCAGTTCTCTTAGTCGAGATTTATGAATTATACGAGATTTTGGCTCTTCGAACTTGTCTAGCCTGGCATGACTCTATAAGTCTCAAGACAAATACTCCTTCACCAGTCTATTCCGAGGTGATTCATACCTCCTAATCAGCTGTGAGCGGTTGAGTCTCGATCTAGCAAATTTGTACTGTTACAGGATCATAATTTGGCTGGCTGCATCTTGTTCAAGAAAGCTGAAGCAATTATCCGACCTTTGTCTTGATCGATAATCTAAGTCATCTGGGTGATTCATATACATGATACTTAACGCAAAATCTCACCTCGCATCTGGAACTCATCACTCTTCCACCCAAGGCGATTGAAGTACTCATAATACGCAAAGAAGCCCCGCTATCATGATAGTAAGAGAAAAGGGCCTTCTTTCAGTCGATGAAGCTCACATCGAGGCCGGAGCGTGGAAGAAGATACTCATGGATTGCGTCACACCAACACCGTTAACTCGTTTTATGAGTCCGAGAACAACAAGTGGAGTGCTACAACAGCTGTGTCATGAATCAGACTCATGTATTGCACGATGATTGAGTGCTCACTTATCGATAAGATATGCTACGCATCCCCCATGCAGCATGCCAGCTCCATTAAGCATGTCTAAGCAAATAAATTCACCGCTTTGGTCTGTATATCGACCTAATAACCACATACCTTTTGTCACAATAAGTTCCGCAATTGTACTTGCCTCCAGCTTCCCCTTTTTCCCCTCGTTGCGCTCGATGCTAATGTCAACAAACCTGACAGATTTTCCGACTTTATATCCGAAAGTATCTTCGTTACCAACGCCATAGGACATGTACGTGTTAAGATTGAGTTGCTTGACATAGTCAGACGCATTTCCGCCAATAGTTGAGATATCTCCATGATTAGGCAAAGAACAAGGATCAACCCAGGTCTTGGGAGAGGATCTGCTTTGTTGCATATGAGGGACGTCAGAGCGCATGGAGGTAGCAACCCAGCAGAGGAGGTTATGTAGCAACAGAAATATGTAGAAGAGAAATCGAGGATTTAGTGTATAACAGAATACCCGAGGTTACCAGTTGGAACTAGGAGAGAAGGAGGCATATTTTTGTAGGTTCAATGGGTTTGGAGGAGAGATCTTAGAGTCAAGTAAATGTGATCTACCCACGTGTTTGTAGTAATCAGGGCATAACCAGGATGGACTTTCTGCGGATCGCTGTGAGATGCACACGGACAGCAAGAGAGTTCATTGCTCCCAGGACCTCTCAGAAGCGCTGGAGAATTAACCACTACAGAGCTACGTGTAGGTTGTGGGAATCCGGCGACTTACACCTAAGAAACGTCTTATTGAGATTCTATTTCAATAGAGTGTCTAAAAGAACCTCAAGTAGCAAACTCAGCTTTAGAGCTGTGAACACAGGTCGATTAGACGATGAGACTTGTTCTGAAGAGGCTATTCTCTTTTGCTGACCCCGCTCTCAGGAATAATGCCTCGGTGCACAAACTTTGCGGCTATAGCTCGTGTGCGGACATTGACTGTATGCCTTCTCTGAATGTTTGAGAATAATGGATGTCCTTGCCAACGCCCTATCTTTTAGCCGCGGATGTAATAAACTTTCGGGAGATTTGACCTAGCGCATAGAATACGAACCTACTCTTCTTGGCTCCGCGGCAATCAACGAAAAATCAGTCAGAAAGGAAGGTGCGCTATGATAAGTTGCTTTGGATAGAACCTGCGCTTGGTAGCGAATGCTCTAGGTAGCTTCACTTAAAAACCATCTCCTACCTGTTTTTCCAACATGAACCAATTATCTTGATGTGCCACTACGAGTCCTGAACCAGCAATCGTATGGGAAGTCGCAAGAGGACACCCTGTTCAAAAGCACTGATTTCTAGTCTTCTTAGATTTTGTTAATTGAGACACTGATCACCAGGTGCTGGACAGAGTGTCAAATACTAGGTGTCGACGTGTAAGGTAATGGTAGCTCCTGCAGTCATCTGAGCGCATTATGATGGGTCTACTGGGTGACGTAATATAGAGACGAAGGCACCTGCCTGATGAGAATCGTAGACACTGTCGGTGCATGGTTCAACCAACTCTATCATGACCTAGATAATGAGCGTTGTCTATATGTATATAATTACCTGATAGTTCATTGATACAGCTCGTGATGAAATCCAGAAATATATTATTGCAATCTCAATGTCCACGCGTAGGGACCATTGGAATTCATTTTTCGATCGTACTTGGACTGGGTCCGTCCATCAGTTTGTCATTCAATAGCTTATTTCAGTGGCCAGCGACGGATATTGTCCTCACCGCTCATTTCTTGGTCATCCTACCCTCTTCGACTAGGGCACACGGTCAGAGCGGCAATTTCCTCCACATACAAGAAATGAATATACTCATGTGAATTCGAATAATTTGATTTCCATTCAATGAATAACGGGATCCTTGAGACTTGAGTTATTTAAGCTGTGGAGGCAGGCATTTGCCAACCGTCATATTGGCGAGATGACCCCTGCATGTGCGAGAGGACTCTCCTCAACCACACACCTATAGGTGAAAGCAGAAGGTTTTCCCCAAGGGAAAAAAATTGCTTATCCATGTAGTGAGAGTTAAATTGAACCTAGATTTCACATATTGCACGGGTATAATTCTTTCATTCATTTGTCTGAGGGTGTTACTTCTGCCAAGGTTTTATGTCCTTTTTCAAGAATGATCCCTCCTCATCTGCTTCTAAATTTTCAGTGCCCTCATTTTTGGCCTTTTTAGATTGCCCTTCCAGATTATAGTTTTCGCTTTGTTTCTCTTTGAACTATGTAGAGTACTTGTATTTTACTACAGACTGCGACCGAGCGCCTCGTTACAATTGATGGATTTTTTCAGAAAAAGGACGGCGTTTTTACTGAGAAGATGATATGAGCCAAACACAGCTGGTCGCGGATTATGAACGAAGCATAGATAATTAGCTGGTTCACATATTCCATATGGGACCTGGCCTTCAAATTTGACTACAACGAGCGGATAATGACAGATTAAATCATTTATTTTCAATGCCGCCAAGGGAAATTGGTATATCAGGTACATTAACAAATATCGTCCTGGGCAACGTGTTTTCAGCGTGAAGGGTCCTCTTGATGTTCTATGCTTATCTTATCTCATGAACTCTTTAGTGATTATATAATATGTGCAAAGAAATCAAAGCATCAACGGCCGAACTGACTTTCATGCTTCCTCCACGCTCACGCTAGATAACGCTTGCCATCTGGACTCGCCACACCTATCGAACAAGAGACAGGAATGGTGGAATCTCTGGGCTGAGAAAATGGAGACAGGATAACACAGAACAACATGGTTAAGCTTGCTTGTGGGCGAACTGAAAAATCTGAAATCCAGTCACCCCGTATTGCTTATCTTTCTATCGAAAGCAATTGCGTGAGTGTTCGTCGCAAATGAATATATGTAGACAGAGAGACAGAGAGACAGAGAGACAGAGACAGAGTTCTGTATTCATATACCGCAACAAGCAAACAGGGGCTAAGACGCAGTGGAGAATGTATGTAGAGATGAACTTCTCGTAGATCATCAGCTAGAAGGGTGAATCAGCTTTCGAGAGTCCTTGAAGGATAGTTCATGCCATGTCTACACCGCCAAGGCCTTCTGGTTTCCTGCAGAGATAGTAGTAGTTCACAGAATGCACTTGCGAGGTTGATCCAGTCCGAACCGGACTGCTTCTATCTACTAGCAACTGACGTGTCACTGGATAATCTGTTAGTGGTCATTGATGGTGTCTCCTGTCAGATCCCGGTTGACGATGAGACCTGCTAGCCAAAATCATTCTTTGTTGCTAGACTTGCAAAAAATTGGAAATCAATCCTCCAATTCGAGCTTAGTTAATGATCGGTTTACTTGTTATGGTATCTGTGTGTAGGACACCTCCTCTTTGAGGCAATCAACCTTCTTGGCAGTGGAGTACATGAAACAAAGAGCCGCGTGGGCCCTGAGGCTTATCGGATAATCAAAGCAAGTCATACGACCAAAAGGCCTAATGCCTAGGTGTCTTACAATGCGACTCGGAATACAAAGGGTACTATGGTTACATGCATTATATTGCCGTATTTACGACGGGATGACGAAGGGACAAGAATATCAGCCAACTGATGATTGTATGGATCTGTGAAGTTAAAGAGTGATGGAAAGTGTCTACGTCTGCATTGAACGATTCCTGTGCCAAATGACAAAGGGCTTCCAAAATTTCTTGGCACTCTGTTCTGTCCTCGATGTCGGTGGCAGAAATTCTCCGACTACTGTAGCTTTGGTGTCTGCAGTGGACTCAGAAGCCGTCGGAGAGCTTGATCGCGGAGTGAGAAGCCCAATTTTGATTTCTCCTTGCAGCCTAATATCGGCGGCTGGAGTTAAATTTTCGATAATAGGAGTAATATTTAACTTTTTCAATGACGCGGATGACTTGAATGTCCGAAGAGTCAGATTCTTCAACCGAACCAAAGGACTTGTTCTCGAAGTCCTTACAGTGGGAGCGGATCGAGCGTAATGATCAGATTTCGAAGCAGAAGGATATTGCAGATCGGATGCTTCCCCTTCGGAAGTAACCGCAGTGCCCGAGGATGTTATAGGAGCCACACTAGTCTGTGGTAGGTGCAAAGAGCAAGGTTCAGAAGCACGATTCGACAAATCGCACTTCGTCGAGCTCGGACTCGATGAATTTAGAGCGTCTTGTTGTGAACGTGATGAAAGACTAGTGCCGGAAGATGAATTGGTACTTCTGACACGCGATATCCGTGCAGTTGACGTCTTAACGCTTGATTTCGAGTTCTGACGCGCCAAATGACTGTGCTCTTTTGCGCACAGAGGTAGAACTACATGTGGAGATGCCAGTCCTAATCGAGTAAATTTTGGAGTGACCTCGTAAGGATTTGCTATCAGCCATGAATTGTCGCCAGGATTACGATGAATTGATGACGAACGTCCAGCCGATGGCTTTTTCGAACTTAAGAGGGGCGGGGGAGTTGTGGAGCGCACAATACATGGACTACGAAAGGCAGCTCGGAGATGAGGTGTACTTCCAGCCTTCCTCGTCGGTGGACAGACAGCTGGAGTAGGAAAGGCGCTAGATGATGATTGAGCCGAAGAAGCGGACCTTCCCAAATGAGTACTAGCCTGCTTCGCCGAATTTCCAGAATAGAAGGCATGCGAAACGGCAGACTCTTTGACGGTAGACTCTTTGACGGTATCCGGGCTGGTCGGCCGAGGCACTGAGGTGACAAAAATGTTCTGAGAACCTTCAGCAGTCCTGGGCCTGGAACGCTTTGCAACAGGCGGAGGAATCGGGATGGACGCGAAGTCTGGTGTGGAGACAATCCTTGAAGGTTTAAGCTTTGTTGTTTCCTTCACTTCGGCGATCGTTTCATCAGCCTGAAAGACTGAACCAGCCAGAGGCGACGATCGTAGCGGTTTACACACTCCCACAAGCGAGCGGCGGTCGGGAATGGTAGAGGAAATACTCTCTAGACATTGATTCGTGCCGAAAGACGAGGTTCGACTGATGAGTGTTACGGTTGAGGTTAATCTCACAGGCTGACGAAAAAAAACTAGGCAGTCAGCGACACGTAACCCAAACAAGCCTTGTTATATAACTCACGTAGACCTGAGATGACTCGTCTGCTGGCCATGGACGGTGAGGCGAAGTGACAGACATTGACAGGCCCAAGCGGGAAGCAAGGAAGGTGGGGTGAAGTTTATAGGGCAGTTCTGCTGCCTTAAGAATGATGGAGATAGAGAACAGAATATGGAAGACGAAAGGTGTAAACGCGCCAGAGCTAGTAATAAGGCACTGACTTAGGTACAGTCAGGGATCTGATAAGATCAGTTTAAAAATGTTAACAGCGGAGCAGCAGTAGATGTCAGGACAATAGAGTGATACTGCACTCAGGTCAATCTGAAACCGAGTACCGGAGACCGGGTCCAAGTGAGAGTCAAACTGAAGTTTAAGTACGAACATTGTGTAGAGATGTTAGAGGAGTAATGGAGACGGTTTCGGAAGTACCTGTAGCGATATGATAATAAATGAGTAATAGTGGTGTCTGAGAATTGAATGACGACGTGATGACGAGGCGAAAATTTTTCATGCTTCAACAGATGTGCCGTTCCATACGATTTGCGGTACTGTCAGCGCAGACAGTTGTTGCCCTTAATATATGAAGCAGTACATCCCTGAGGACATTTAGTGTCACAAAACGACAAGCATGACTAAGCACTTTCAAATACATATCAGAGCGCTGACAGCTGCAGACTTTATATGTAAAATACGACCATATGATATAACTGTTCAGATTGCGGTGTAGGTAGCTCATATCGATGCTTGATGTATATTTCCCTGAAGCATGCCGTACGCGGGCGCCGCCCACTATGCGGAAATTATCAAGTCTCGCCCCAATGTATTAATCTGTGTCAAGAGTGAACGCGAGTAGCACGGAGCTCTAACTGTTCTTCTAACTCGGAGACAAAGCAAGAGTCTGTTCCCGAATAACACGTGCTTGTAGAAACATGACGCAGGAAATTCTAAGCCTGTTAGTGCTTGGTCGGCTTCTTCCCTACAGTACGCCGAGGTCAACGCTATGAACGGTATCTGATCATTGCCGGTCACGCACCATCGACAAACATATTCCGTGTGGCAGCAGGCAGTGTAGCCGTAATACCATCGAGTTCTTTTGTCAGCTTCACTTGACACCCCAGTCGACTTGTATCGGTTAGACCGAACGCCATATCGAGCATGTCGTTTTCGTCGTCATCTGGTTCGGGAAGCAGGTCGTAATACTTTGATGGAAGTATTACGTGGCATGTCGAGCAAGCAACAGACCCTTCGCAGGCCCCTGAGGATCCGAAAAATTGTATAAGGAAAGTTTTAAATGGCAGAAGTAAAAAAATTGGGGTGATGTATCAGGGTTGGAAGGGACCAGTGCAATGCATAAGCTACCTACCCTCTAGGTCGATATCGTACTCATGCGCTACACCCAACAAGTCATCTCCCTCATTAGCTTCGACGGTCTTGAGGAGATTACCCTTGGAGTCTTTAAAATGTACTTGAATCCTGTGAGGCCAGATCAAATCATCTTTATAGGCTGTTCTAAGTCTCTGCTCACCCTGTTCCGGGTTTTGGTCTTTGGATACCGCCGTGTCGCGTTACTACACGTTATTATTCAAGCAGCAGTAATTCTGGCCGATAGATTGCACGCACTGGTAGATGCGTGTAGAAGTCGAGCATGGGAATGCCGAGGGAAGGCGAATTCGTGATGTGCGCGAAGCCGCCAAGATGGTACTTCAAGAAGACTTCGTGAAATAGAAAAGGTTCTGCAGAAAGAGGACCGCAACCATCGATCAAATGCGGGAAGCATTCTGAATCGGGAAGACAATGCCATGACTGATATAAGCATTTTATATGTATTAGTGGTCAATAAGTGAGGACAAAGTTGACAAAGTTGATACCTTGACTGTGTTCACAAAAACAGGAAATTTTGATCCGAGAAGATTGTGCGGGAGATAACGTGACCAACTTCACACGGTGGAAATTCCGAACTTCAGACACAAATATTCATGTAGATCATTCCCTTCTTTGCACTACAGCTTGCTTGTTGTTGAATATGGCTTGAGTCAGATGGTCAATTTTGCATCCCTAACCATTAGAAAAGCCTTGCAATCTAAGATTCTTTTGTCCAATGTGTTAGAATGGATTGGTACATGGAGATCCATAGGTCACAACCCGACAAGTTCAATGCCACGACTCCAACCAACCGATCCCAACACTACGTCCTCATCACACCCAATCTTTCCGCTTGTCTTCCTTCCCAGATAACGGGTAAACTGGTGGATATAGTGAACGTATAAATAATGCCCATCTTGACTAGAGGATCCCTCAGCTGTCAGCCTAGGTGACGTCTGAGTATTGATATATATTCACAATAGGTCTCTGGCAGGCATGTCAAGTCACTTGATAGTGTGATGTCAGAGAACGACTACCATATTTCTTCTAATCGACGGTTCATTCGGTTTCTGATCTACGTGGACACCAAACATAAAGCAAAAAGTGTAATGCACGACATTTTCAAAGAAGACTATATTGATTTCAAACTAAAATCCTCCAACATCTGTTTGTTAATGTATTAATCATTTGGTCATCAATATCAGATTCCATGTACATATGCTTGTGATGAGGGTTGTGCAGTTCCCATACTTTGCGTCAATAATGTCTCTTGTCTCATGGCAATAATTTCGATGTATGGGTGATGGCACCAGACAAAGCACAGGTTTCAGGTTCATAACTGTTCAGGCTATTCTTGCAGTTTAGATTGGACACTACAAGACTTCTTTCTGATAAGACTGCTACAAAACCAAGAGAGCAGACAAATCATGGTGAGAGGTGAGAGGAAAGAAAGAGGTCAATTGTATCCGCTGCAACCACTGGGTCGCACTTTTGTCGGGACTGTTGTTGTTATCAGCTGATACCAAATTACAACCTTGGTGATGGTGCACATAGCCAAACGTTGATCATGGTGGCGGGATCTGAGAAGAAGAGTAATGTATGACTTCAGTGGATATCAGAGCTGTGACTGATTGGTTCTCGAAGACGATAATGATGAACATTATTACACTGCTAGATTGACATGGGACTAACGGAGTATTTTCCCATATCCCTTTTCGTCACCTACTCCCCCTACATTCCCGAATCCACGTCCATTCTCCGTCTCCGTGCTTCGCTCGATCTTCATTTATTCTTTTTCTTTATTCTATTCAGTTCACCTAGCGACGTATGCAGAGAACTCCGAAACCTCTCCACTTCACAGTACATTCTACCTGTACATAGGAGGCTCTTCTTCTGTAAACCTAAGGCCCAATCGTTCCTGCCGGGACCTTGATCCGGCATTTTTCTGAGGACGCACCTGTGCATTTCACTGTGAGGGACCCAACAAAGGTCAATCAAAATCTATGGAAGGGGTTATTTAGTGCTCTAATTTTGTTTTCCACCTTTCTATGTGCGAAGAGTCTTGTAATCCGAAAAATACGTCTCTGATGAGTTCATCTGTCTGTCTACTCGATTTGTTGGAAGTAAATCACTCGTTTGATTTCATTATAAACAAATACTTCACACGGTAATGAAGTGACCACTGCAAAGTGATGAAGAGGATGGGACAATGTGGCCTAGTTCTCGTTCTCGATGGTGTTCTTGTGTAATACCCATGAATTGCTTCATCTATATTCACCTGCTGCAGGAGTTGATGCTAACGATGTTGAAATAGGATGCTCCAAGAAAATGAGAGAAAATGCCATCATCATATTCATATGCCTAGGCAAGAAAAGGGAACGAACATGATAATCTACACCGTTGACAACTTATGAGCGGCCAGCACCAGGAACATTTCGTCTCTCGCGCCTCGGTCTCTCCGGAGCAGCAGTAACGGGTAGAACAACATTGACAGGGATAGAATCAAAGTTGAGTTGATCAAGGAGAGCCTGATGCACAACAACACCCCATTTCAGCTAGCCCCCGAAAAAAGTTTTCCGTGAGATAACGCACCTTGGTTTCAGGATCGACTTCAATACCAGCCACAGACGTATCCAGAGCAGAAACTTCCGGGACGTAGTTGTCTTTGCGTTCACGTTCTTCTTCTTGGAGTTTGAACGAGATACCACGAACGGGTCCTTTTTGGATACGCTTCATCAGATGTGTCGTGAAACCTGCAACTTTGTTTCGCAGACGTTTGGAAGGGACAACGGCCTGAAGACAAACGTCGATGGATTATTTCAATTGTCAGAGAGGGAAATTGGCTGACCACTTCATCGATGATACGCTTGTTGGTGTGGAAATCGAGGGTGAGACGGGGGTAGCTGTGTGTCAAATTTGATTAGGATGGAACACCGACTAAGAGAGATAACGTACTATTTTTCGATGAGGACGCGCGAAGCTCTTTTTGTGGTCTTGGTACGAACACGACCCTACAGACTGTATTTCAACACGGTTTGGACAAGAAATTGTAATAAACATACCATGATTGCGGAATAGACAGTGCTTGTCGTCGGCACTGGTCGGTGACGGTTGATCGGGCATTTGCGTGGTGGCTTTGATGGGCTATATAGTACATGACAATCAAATATCAAACATCGTTACATACTATTTCGATCGTTCGTTCTGCCGAGTCAGCTGCAAGGTAAATATTCCTCTCAAACGGTCTGAAGTGGCTGCCCGAGCAGAGGACGAATCATGGAAATAATTCTTTTTCCCTGTTTGACTCGTGCTTTTTGTAGTACGACACTCAGACTGGGGTCCGCGTATATCCATCGCTCACTCCGTTTCTAGATAGTCCTCTTCCTCTGCCTTACTCTTAAAAATGGTCCGCGTCTCCGTCTTGGTGAGTGGTCTGCGTTATACTTTGATAGATAAGTATTCTGATGATGTTAGAATGACTGCCTGAACAATATCGTCAATGCTGAGCGCCGTGGAAAGCGTCAAGTCCTTATTCGTCCTTCGTCCAAGGTCATTGTCAAGCTCCTTAGTGTCATGCAACGTCATGGTGAGTTTTCGTTGCGATTTTAATCTGCCTTCGGAGTGATATAACTACGATTGGCGCTCTACGCATTTGAGTCCTACGCGATGATCGTTTTAACCCTCCGAGATATCAAACATTTCGTCTCCGTCAACCAATACAGCACTCTGTCGGCCACTCTACCGACGTGTGTTCACCAAAGAGACAACATGCTTTCTTTTTTTCGCTTTGGTTGCCGATACTGGTTCTGATCAACTACTTACAGGTTACATTGGTGAATTCACCATCGTCGATGACCATCGCTCAGGAAAGATTGTGATCCAACTGAATGGTCGTCTTAACAAAACGGGCGTTATCTCGCCCCGCTTCAACGTGCAACACAGTCAGATTGAGTCTTGGGTCAACTTGCTTCTCCCTGCTCGTAGTTTTGGCTATATAATTCTTACCACCTCTTCGGGTATCCTGGACCACGAGGAAGCACGTCGTAAGAATGTTGGTGGCAAACTGCTTGGTTATGTGTATTAGTTGTAGTCGTAGTTGAATAGGAGATGTTTATGCGTGGGATGATGGTCCAAATTGGTGTCGCGTCTCGTGTGCTGTTGTTGCCTTTCAAGCTGGACCAAGGCTATGTCGGTTTCAAGTGTTACACGCAAAGTTATCCAGCGACTAGAGGAACTGGGCCACAGCACAGACGATGTTTCCTGGTCTGCCACCTCCAGCGAACCAGAAGAGTCGGAGCACGGTGGAGACATCAACTGGGAGATTCCCAGAAAGGTCTTGCACAGCTCAATTGGTCCGTTCTTCTTTTGTTTTCTGCTCAAGTCCCTGTATATAACATCACTAGGCTTTTTCACTCTCTACCTCTATGTCTCTGAATCCCCTGCTCATTATGTCGTCCGTGGCTTGTGGTCCTCCCTATGTATAATCTACCCTGCCGACCTCTTGCGCTTCCGCTATCCCTCCTTTGCAAGACTGTATGAGCGAGTACTTGGTTTCCTCATGCGCGATTCCGAAAAGGTAACCAGGCTCTCTCTGTTGCTCTTCTTGGTTTAACAATGGCTAGAATTCAACAAATGGTGTGATATGGTACATCCTCGGAGCGAACGTCGCTCTTCAATTTTACCCTCCTGACGTGGCCACGCTTTCCATCCTCATGTACATATCTCCTTCTTCCCCTTCTCTCTCTCCGCCCTGACTGACATCAATCGCATAGCCTCTCTTGGGCAGACACAGCTGCATCCACCATAGGTCGTTTATACGGTCCTTCCTCTCCACGTCTCCCTCCATGCCTATACATTCCTCACCGTAGATTCCCTCTCGTCAAAATACCATTGTCACCGAGAAAGAGTGTCGCAGGGTTTCTAGCTGCCAGTTTGACAGGGATGATGGCCGCAGTGGGATTTTGGGGTTGGATTGCACCTGTGAGATTGGGTGGTACGGAGCTCAGCTGGGATTTTGTGAGAGGCGTCACAGTGAATAGTGCAAGAGAGGGAGCAGGGTTGCGCGGATGGACTGGACTGGGTGTGATTGGCGTCGTATCTGGGTTGGTGAGTGGTATTACGGAAGCTTTGGGTATGTGTTGTGGTTCTCTTTCTTTCTATTTTTGTTGATGGTCGTTCTAAGATTTGGGTTCATTGGACGATAATCTGACGTTACCGATCATCTCGGGAGGGTGTATTCTTGGATTTTTGAAACTGGTGCAGTGGTTTTCTGCATCCTGGTCGTCTTGGACATTTTGAAAAGTCAGTGGTGGTTTCATGCTGGTATCTTACTTTGTTGGTTATTATATCACGTCTGTTTTTACAATGTATTCGGTTCCGAACAGTAGATTCTATATATATTCGTGTCAGTTATGGTTCGCATTCTGTCATCGATCTTTGTAAGATGGATATCGAGATAATAGGACCGAGTGAGAATTAATTTGGTCCTAGAGTAGTTTAGCTAGTACTCCAGTACAAATGTTCAATTTTATGCAGTCATAAGCACAAAAGTAACTGCATTGTTTGAAAAAACAGAATATGAGATCACTAGTGGAGAACGGTGATGACAAGCTGAATATACGCTTCTCTTCCTTTAACCATCACCATCGCTCAGAAGGTGGGCTCCCCCTATCCCTTGGGGGCATCTACTATTACCAAACATCAGCTAATTCACGCTCCTTACCATCTTTCACACTTTTTTTCTTATTTCATGCAGAGAACATTGTGAGCATTGTGCCACGTGTCCTCTTGCACCCCCTTTGTTCGAGGGCTGGAGGACAACACCATTTAACTCATGGGTTCCAGACCATTGCTGAATTGTGACAGGCTGGGCATCACTTACTCCGGGGTATCCCTTAAATATGCTGTGTGCCATCACCATCAAGGGAGGGTTCCTATTAACCTAAGTAGGTGGCTTATCTGTGATGCATCGCATGATGGGAGTCATTGACAGGGTTAGATGAAAATCTTGGCAATAGCACAACACTAGGGGTTTATGTGGGTCAGTTGAGGGCGGCACAAACTGAGGGGATGTTATTTGGGATCCAAAGGTCAGATACTTGGAGAATGAGGTCACTCTCTTGGATAGTTTTCTTTCATTCTCTACCAATACCTCTGGTTATTACATGAGATGATTGAAGGTACAACTTACAACCTGTACTGCAGGGACTGTGTTTTAGCGCCACTTGCCATGTAGAGTTATTTAGAAATACATGGCTTGATATATAAAAAGAAGAAGACCATTGGCAGATTTCTAGAATATATGACAGTGGAATATGATGTTATTAATAATAGTTTCCTTGTGATTTTATGTATTTTTTCCCTGAGAGATGAGGCCATTGTTGACAAATAAAAGAAGGAAAACAAGAGAAATTTTAATTCTTTCTTCAACAATGTAAAAAATGGGGGAAATTTCTCAAGAATATTGAGTGGAGCGACTTTTGAGGCAGTCGGAGAAGGCGCTGTTATTGAAGTATGAGTTTGCCATCACAAACATCATGTGCATAACGTAGGTGCAGTCTCAGGTTAGATTTCATCATCTGATTCGCGCTCAAACACATGTTGTTTTGTGAAGCAACACAATGACTTGACGCGAGATATACAAACGCTTTGCTCTCGCGATAATAACCAGCAAATGCCATGTACATGTACATGTGTAGGCCACCTTGCGCTAAGCTTCATATAACTTTCATTTTGTGTCATGCTATGATCCTGCTCATTGCGGACTGCGGTACAAGACTTGTGTCACCCTGCATGAAGTCATAAAATACACCAGTTGGACCTGAATCTGTCTTCACATCCTGCAGAAGAATGCCTGTAAATTTATACGAGGTCAATTTCTGGTTGCTTGCCATCTTATGGCCAAGACTGATCCTCTTTCCGCCCAGGTCGAAGTTGCGTCCATTTTTGTTCAAGGCATTCTATATGGTAGGTGGTCTGGCATCTTAGCCCAACATAGCACCCTGAAGGAGTGTTCGTTGTAATATTTGTTCTAACTTATTGGGTATTGGTCCTTCGTCGGCCTTCAGAGCACAGGCTGAACAAAGGCATGGCGGGCGCTTCAGGAATGTTGTTTGCTGGCGCAACAACAGTGGGTGCAAACTTCTCACTTCTCATCTTGCATGGACTTGTGACTGAATTAGCTGAGTAGCACATTGTTATGCAAGTACTGCAAATCTCCAATGATCAGGGAGACGATTCTAATCAGTGGAACCGTTTCTCATATCCTATGAGTTTGGCTTGTACCACTATCTATTTTGTTCAAACGCTGGTTGGGCATGGAGTTCTAGTAAGCGCTCCTATTTTCCCGCTGGACTGACGTTCATGGGTAGGAATAGTTGAACAGATGCTGGGTCATCTGTGGCAGACGTTTAAGCACCATTGTCCTCCCCTGTTTATTCTTTGTATGTGGCATTGGTAGGGCTGCAGTTTGTTCTTTGACGACGTCGGATAACCTGGAACCTCTTTCAGCCGCAAGTATCAAACAGCTAGTATCCTACAGCAATTATAAGGATGCGCCAAACTTCATTCAGCAAACTTGGTTAATTAACTTCTTCTCCTTCGCACTTGCCTTCAGTACAATTTGCACTTGTGAGTCTTTCGGTAACAACTTCATTCATAGTATCTGAGCTTCCGATTTTCTCTGACAGTAATTATTGCAACTCAAATCTGGAAGAAGTACACCATACTTGGCAGCACAACCAGTTGGGCATTTTACTCCACAATCATCATGCAGATCGTTCTAGAATCTGGTGTCATTTACTCTGGTATTGTGGTCACATTAATCATATCTTTTGCGCTCGACTCATGGTTTCAATATATCCTGGTTGATTCAGTGAGTGCTGTTACTTTCACAGTTCATGCAGAATTCTTAATTTTCATCCACCTCAGATGGCCTCCATTATTGTCAGCTCGAACTTCTCGATTTAGATGACCTCTGACCGATCGATAGGGCATTGTGTTTTTAGCTGTCATCTGCCGTGTGGAACTCGACGATCAAACAGCTGACGAGCTTCGTTTATCGAATAACGATGCCCCCATTATTGACAGCATTGGCAAGTCGGAGATGAACAGCAAAGCACCTCGTCATCATCAACCTATACCATGCATTCTTCGAGACTCCATTGTCATTTCACCTTCACGCTTCTGGCCCACCCAGCCAGATCGTTCACTCCCTTACCATTTGCCTCGGACGATACAAGAACGACAACACGGTAGAAACATCAAGACAAAGCTTGGTCGATTTGGCTTTAGAAAACGTCATGACTCTCTAAGATCAGACGGCAAGAAATCCCATTACAACCTTCGTTCCAAATTGGCACATCCATCGTCATATTTCCGTGTTTCAGAGGAGATGGGTATAGATATGGAACTTGAAGTTGAGATGGAAGAAGCGAAGTTGAGAAAACCAAAGGCATTACCAGCTGCACTAATTATACCATGAATAGACAAACCGGACGAAACATTCTGGGTCATCCCAGGGATTCAAATGTATCGGTTCTGTTCTATGAGTAATCTCGATATTTTCCCATTCCTAGGTGTGGGGTCTTTGTCCAGATGTAGAAATTGATTATCTGCGTCATCCAAAACTTTCTTCTAGGAAGAAAAACAAACAGACTGGGTGATCAAAATGGAATTCTGTAAGAAAAGAATACCGCTTGGCCTCAATTGACTCGGGACAAACGGATAGCCAATAGCGGGAAAGATAGTTGCAATGGATTTAAAACATATACGTCACCATGATAGATCTACCTTCAGTATCCAAAACTTTGCCTTACTCCGCAAAAAAACTGGTGACAATTGTGGGTACCAATTACTTAGGGGCATGGCAACACATTTGTGTACACTGCTACTCCCTCCTAGCGACTCATATTGCATACAGGGTGACCAATTGAGTGTCCAGTTCTCAGTCAGCACATTCATCAAAACGAGTAGCTAAGGAGCTACCACAACGTCCTATTGCATAGTGGAATATCTATAGTATTATTCATGATATAGTACGCTTAAGCTAGGCTGGATATTGCAATGTCTACGGTGTCTAAAGGGAATCAATGTTACGATCAATTGTGTAGCTTGGTAAAAGTGGCCATTTGAGTGCATAACACATCAGTCGCGAACAACGTCACTGTATGATCAATGAATACATGGTCGTCTCAAATCGACTTGGGTTGGGACACGCACCGGCCAAAGAGTCGAACTTTTAACCAGTCAGTAGCAACAAGCGTACGGTTGCGCAGAGAGAAAAGTGTGCTCAGATAAGCGCTGCGCCAGAAGAAATATGTCGCGACACCGGCGCTGGTAAACTACAAGATATCAATTAGCCAGATGGAAGAAAGAGAAAGGGGTACGGTCCACTTACGTTGCCATTCATGAACGGTAAATCAGCAATGGCTTTTTCAGAACCGATATAAGCCAAGGTTCCTTGATGCGAGTACTTAAATGGTCGTCTCTTGGTCCTAGTGAGCTGTCTTTTGGCGAATTCGACTTCACGAAGAATCTTCTTCTTTTCTTCCTCATTATGAATTGTTGCTGCCAAGGACTCCAGTTTCACGAGGTTTCCTTCCACTTGATCGCGCTCGGCGATAAGATGCAGCTGGCGAGCGAGATAAGAACCTTGTTGAGCAGCGACCTGCGCCGTTGGGGCATAAGCAGTCGATGTGCAGTCTCCAATGGCAAATATGTTGTCCTCAGCACCCTGCATACGAAGGAACTCTGGTGGAACATCAACTATGACATTGATTACGCGAATATTAGCTTACCATCAACAAGTATTCCACGTTTATTAGTCTGAACCTCGGGGAATTTGTCCATAAGATTGCGGGTAATCTGAAGACCACGATTACCCTGATACATGTGAAATCAATATCAACGAGGTTGCTTGAACAACTTTTACACGTACAGCTGCCCAGACAACCAATCCGCATGGCACTTCTTTTATACTCTTATCGGGCATCTGAAGAACGACGCTTTTCTCTTTGACTTCTTTGACCATTGTCTTCGTCATGATTTCGATCTTGCTTTCCTTGAACGTGGATTCGGTGTAATTAATCAGTTGCTTGCTGAACATAGGCAAGACATTGGGCAAAGCTTCGACAAGAGTGATACGAATTTTGCCCGCAAGTTCTGGGTACCACGACTTGAGATCATCTTCCAAGAAATCATGCAATTCACCGCTTAGTTCAACACCGGTGGGACCACCACCGACGACAACTATATGAAGGAGGCGTTCAACCTCTTGTGTATCTTGACTGGGATGAGCGGCAGTTTCAAGGCCTATCAGCGTAAGTCAGGATTTTTGAACATGTAATGGTAAGCCAGACTTGCAATCTAGGAATCCCTTCTGAAACTGAAGAATCCGAGATTATCAGATCGTCGTCAAGGCTGCCTTGCATTGCTCACCCGTTCTGCATCACCCAACTCTTTCATGAAACAAGCATGCTCTTTGACTCTGGGGATGTTAAATGTCTGAGTCTCTGCCCCAACAGCGTAGACAAGGTAGTCATAAGGAATAGTTGTCGAAGACAAAGCCCCTTTATTGTCTAGATTTGACGGTCATACGTCCGCCAGCGTTTGCAATGGAGTAGGTGTAGCTTACCCTGAAATGTGATAGTTTTGTTGACCGGCTGTCCAGAGGATAGATTAGGAGTCAAAAGGGATGATCAAAAGAGCACACACATCGACATCCGTGGCTTCTGCCTCTATGACGGATACATTGCGTGTCTTATGACGCGTGATGTACCGAATTGATTGGATGATGGAACGGGTATTAAGAGTACCGACAGCAACGCTAGGCAGGAGCGGAGTGAAGAGGAAGAAGTTCCTTGGGCTAACAACAATCTGACAATCTCCAATCAGGATGTATAGACAATCGATGATAAGGACGTACAACGTTGTAGTCAGTTGTATCCAGCGTCTTGAGCAAACTAGTTGCTCCCCAGCCACTTCCAAGTACCACGAGAGTTTTCTTTTCCGGGTCAAAGGGCATTTGTGGCCCCGGGTGCTTGTCATGTTGAGCTATAAAATAGAATATGCCAAAACCACTGATCATTGCAATGAGTGTAGCCCTGCCAACGAATTGGAGGAAAGTCTTCCATCTCGACGAACGAGGAGGGGGAAGAGGAGGGATGGAGGCCTGGTTTACAAATGACCGGTCAGATACTTGGAAATGAAGCAAGAGATAAATGTTCTGACATGGCTGGATTCCGTTGCTAGTGTACGCTGAAGTGAGGATGTCTGCATCGAAAGCATAGGTAGGGACCTCTATCTCTGTAGCAAAGCAGGACGCACCTTAGCAACAGAACCCGGTCGGGTGACTGATCTTAACAGCTGATGTTGCATACTTGGTTGCATACGCCATGAGAGTGGCAGGGATCGGCCAAAAGTATTCACATTCACTGTGAGAGCAATGAATTCTGTAACTCCTCGATAAGAGATTAAACTGCACATTGTCTACGTAGAGTTTGCATGCTGACAAGGGATATCTGAAGCGCCTTAGCGCAGCAAGAATGAAGATAGAGGTCGAGCTAGAAGCTGAAACAGAGATTGAAGCTTGAGATGAGCTGACCAGAAAAAATTCACATGTGACCGATCATCTAATCACGTTTTCCTCCGAGAGGGAGAATTCTGTATTTATATACCACAACAAGCAAAGTACACCATTGGGCTAGGGGATCAACAGGGTAGAGCCATGTACAAAATAGAAGTATATGATAGGGGTATGGTTTTTGTTCAGGCACGAACTTGTCACAAATAGCAGGGTGGTGGTGAATGAGAAGAAAAAGGAAACGGCAAGAAGCATCCCGCACGATACGTCAGTGAATGATACGGGTGAACTTGTCGTTGGAATGGACACAGCAGGGCTAGGAGAGGACAGAAGGGAAGAGTTCACTGGATTTGCCATCAAAGTTGCCAAAGCCGAGCAAGATGAACTTTGTAGCCATCGGCCGGACTTGGGATTTTCAAATGCCATACCAAAGGTGAAATAGATCTACTCGGATGGGCCGTGGGAGAAGTCGCAGGTAATGCTCGTGTTGAATCTGCGCTAAATTTGCCAAGAGAAGGGAAGACTGATTTACTTGAGAAAAGTGATTTGGCCTACTATCCAATCCAGGCCTCTGAATTTCCGACTTGATTCATTCAACGTCACTCACTAGTGCATCTTCACCATTTATGCTCCGCCCTCTGGTGGGATTTGGGTTTTTTGGATTGCCATTTTATCATCATACCACGCCATTCAGCTGCATTACAGGTACCACGATCGATCATTTGTTTGTTGATCTGCGATCGCTGATTGTCCTTGCTCACCATCTATACCCGCTAAACTGTTTCCACCGCTGGGTTCGAGTGTAGTGGTCACAGTTCTTTTGGACGCGGGCGTTTACTAGCTGCTCATGGGTTACTCTTGATCTTCACTGTGCATATTCCTTTTTTTGAATGCTGCATGTACTGATAATGACAGATGCTGAGCATAACCTATGCATTTTTTGAGTTGAGTGATGAGTGGTGATAAGCTGAAGCCCTTATCCTTGCCTTCATGACTGTTGAGGACTCAAGTTTATGGTCCACAGAGAAAAGTGGCAACTCTTCAAGACGACATCCTATTTTTAACAGTCACATTTTCTTAGCCACCATAAATCCAAGTCTTCACACGAAAAAGTGATTTATCTCTGCGGACCAGTGATGCTCCCGAGTGATGCAGAGCCCTGCACGATTGAAACAAAGAACGAAGAATTCTTTGCATGAAAAAGCAGTGAGAGCATTCTTATTGTTTTATTTCTCGAGGTGAACGCCATTCGTCGCACGCTGGCCGATCACCACAGAAAGATAAGATGATATCAGTTTAGTGAATATAGTGTTCTAAAAGTAGGCCTATACTTCTCCGGACTTATCTGGCCTTCGCCTAAGAAGTCATCCAGATGCAACTAGTAATTCAACCGAATTGGCAGACTTGACCAATGAGTCTATCCCAACGTTTGCATGTTATGCAAATGTGGGTAGGGATGTTGATGCAGCGGTTAATTCTAATAACAAGATTAGTAGAATTCAATTCACCAGACAGAAATCACGTACCTCTGGTACTCTAAAGATGGTGATCTCCTATATGGTAATGATTGCATAAATTCCCCCCAACGTAAGAGATATGAAAATACATACCTGTTGTTTAAAGTAACGACGATTTTCCTCATCTATCAAAACCAAATTCAGGTAGTATCGTGTGCTGAACTTCTTATTGACATCACGGAATGTCGGAGTGAGATCAAATCCTCCCAAGAATAACCGGATAGGTATCGTTTCACCTATCACCATTTCAACACCTCGTCAATTAGAGATGACTAGCGTGGACTAACCTCGCACAGGCGCGCCATCCATAATCTCAAATTTCGTGATAGTCTCGCTTTCGTTATATTGGTTAGGTGGTGCACCGGTGGTTTCACGCCGAATAATAGACAATTCCATATGCTTTATCTTGATCCGTACCAAGAGGAAGTAGATCTTTCCAACTATCACGTCTTTCAAATGATACCTAGAGCACTTGTCCGTTGACTGCAACTAAATAGAGACATAAATGCGTACTTGGACTTGTTATACTCAAACTCGATATGCAGGCAATCCTCAATTCCGACTTCCATCTTGATCGAATTATTGCTATCTGGAGGCATTCTAAATGAATGTACCCAGATATCTTTTTCTTTATTGACATCTGCCATTCGTCGCGATATCAACACCCGTATAAAATATCTGGATAGGCGGTGAGCCTTGTAAGGTCAACACGAGAAGTCGAGTGGACACACCTCAGCTTAACATTGATCCCCTGATAGCTCTCGTATTGCTTCTCCACATTCTTGAAGTTGAATTCGTAGGTCTGCGCCTGCCGCATTTCCCCTGGTGCTGCCAGCTCCTGTGACAATGACAAGAATTCATGGTGATGTCCTCGATCATAGAAAAGCTCTGTCCAGCGACATACATGGACTGTTCTGTATAAAGCGGAGCAACTTGTACATACCGATACTACCAACAAACTCGACTTTGATACCCTCATGAACTACTTTCTTCCCATCACGTATATGTATCGAAACCTAAGGAGATCATCTATGGGACCACACCAGATTTCCGAATTATGCACTGACCATCCCTGTGACTGAATCACCATCGTAGTACACTGGACAAGATATTATCTTTTCTTTCTCCGTCTTCATCTCAACCTGTTTGCGTGCATCTTCTCCCTCCAGTTTAATATCTACGTCAATTGGTGACGAAAAGAAGAACGCTGCCATTGATCAGGGAGTATCTCCACTGGACAAATGTAAGGGACGTGTTTATGAAAAAAAGACTAGTTATGATAGAAGATAAATTCAGGATGTGGAGAGTCTA
>Ga0153943_1000106_pt1 | contig 31541 bp, 22 predicted proteins | sample TSNJ027MetaG_FD_104721 | JGI IMG/M metagenome (GOLD analysis project Ga0153943, IMG submission 104721) | Attine ant fungus gardens microbial communities from New Jersey, USA - TSNJ027 MetaG | ecosystem: Host-associated > Fungi > Mycelium > Unclassified | place: USA: New Jersey, Brendan T. Byrne...
AACTCTTAGAGCTGTAGCTCTTTTGAAGGCTGTACTGTGACGAGACGCATGTCGAGAAAACACCTTAGAAGTTGTTGAGATCGGAGCAACGCGTAGTGTTGCTTCTGTTCCCGCCGTTTATCAGTTTTTGAGCGTGGAGCAAAAATCCAAAGTGATTTTTGTCCCACGCGCATTATCGAATTATATAGTAAACTCAGTCACATTAAGTGTGATTTAAAATTCTTTCCATCATTGCAAAGGCATAGTATAATGAAGCGAAGGGAGTGATTTCATGCTAACAACTAAATCAAGAAGACAAGGAAGCTCGGTCGTTTTAACTTTACCCACTGATAATGGTAAAAAACCAAAAGTCGACCAAGAATATATTGTGATGTATTCTGACGACGGTACAATTACATTAGTCCCTAAAATTCAGGATCCATTTAGTGAAGGTCCAGAAGGTGAGTATTATGAAAAAGATGAGTGGCATGATCTTGCACCTGAGGGGAGAGAACTTTTTTAATGAACGTTGAAAAGAAGTACATTCCCAAAAAAGGAGATATTGTATGGATTGATTTTGATCCTGCTGCAGGTAAAGAAATTCAGAAGAGACGCCCTGGTTTAGTCGTGTCAAGATATGAATTTAATCGGAAAACCATGTTTGCTGTGATTTGCCCGATTACTTCCACCATTAAAAATATTCCCACTCGATATACGTTGCCCGATGACATAGAAACCCAAGGACAAGTAGTGATCTCACAACTGAAATCTTTGGACTTCACTGAAAGAAAATTAAGTCAAATTGAGCATTTGCCATTAAAAGATATGGCGAAAATTGACCAAATAATTGAATATATTTTCTAGTTGTTGAAAAAATGCGTAATTATTTATTACGCATTTTTTCATTAAAACCCTTTACAAAAAAACTCCTTTTTATGAAAAAGAAAACCTTAAAGAAACCCTTGACTTTTCTGGACAAAGGTAGTAGAATCTATAGAGCAAAAACTATCTGAAAGTGACGAAGCAGGAGCGAAATATTGTCCGTTCCGGTTTTTTATAGGAAAACAAAAGTAGAAACGCCAGAAAATTTTTCGGAAGCATGTTCTATTTTTGGTTTTTTTTTGCTTAAAAACTGCAAAAAATGCTTTTTGTTACATATATTTAATATATGTAACGTAAATGTAATTTTTCGGATCGGTGTTTTGATAGACTTATAACTAGAGGGGTGAAGAGCTTGGCTGGACACGTAGTAAAATACGGAAAGCATCGCGAACGTAGAAGTTTCGCACGTATCAGTGAAGTATTGGAATTACCAAATTTAATTGAAATCCAAACAGACTCTTATCAATGGTTTTTAGATGAGGGACTTCGTGAAATGTTTGAAGACATTTTACCAATTGATGATTTCCAAGGAAACTTATCCTTAGAATTTGTTGACTATGAATTAAAAGAACCAAAGTACACAGTAGAAGAAGCCCGCGCACATGATGCCAACTATTCTGCGCCATTACATGTAACATTACGTTTAACCAACCGTGAAACAGGTGAAATTAAATCCCAAGAAGTCTTCTTCGGCGATTTCCCATTAATGACAGAAATGGGTACCTTCATCATCAACGGGGCAGAACGTGTTATCGTTTCCCAATTAGTTCGTTCTCCAGGTGTTTACTTCCATGGAAAAGTGGACAAAAACGGCAAAGAAGGTTTTGGCTCAACAGTGATTCCTAACCGTGGTGCATGGTTAGAAATGGAAACAGATGCGAAAGACATTTCTTATGTTCGGATTGACCGCACACGTAAAATTCCTTTAACTGTGTTAGTTCGTGCTTTAGGTTTCGGTTCAGATGATACCATCTTCGAAATTTTCGGCGACAGCGAAAGCTTACGCAACACAATTGAAAAAGATTTACACAAAAACGCAAGTGATTCTCGTACAGAAGAAGGCTTGAAAGACATTTATGAACGTCTTCGCCCAGGCGAACCAAAAACAGCAGATAGCTCACGTAGCTTGTTAACTGCACGTTTCTTTGATCCAAAACGTTATGATTTGGCAAACGTTGGTCGCTACAAAGTTAACAAAAAATTAGACTTAAAAACACGTCTCTTAAACTTAACCTTAGCTGAAACGCTAGTTGATCCAGAAACTGGTGAAATCATTGTCGAAAAAGGCACGGTTTTAACACACCAAATCATGGAAACATTAGGCGAATACATTGACAACGGCTTAAACAGCGTAACTTACTATCCAAGTGAAGATGCGGTAGTAACCGAACCAATGACGATCCAAGTGATTCAAGTTCTTTCACCAAAAGATCCTGAACGTATCGTAAATGTGATTGGTAACGGCTATCCAGACGACAGCGTAAAAACAGTTCGTCCAGCAGATATCGTTGCTTCAATGAGCTACTTCTTCAACTTAATGGAAGATATCGGCAATGTCGATGACATCGACCACTTAGGTAATCGTCGTATCCGTTCAGTAGGCGAATTATTACAAAACCAATTCCGTATTGGTTTAGCCCGTATGGAACGTGTGGTTCGTGAAAGAATGTCTATTCAAGACACAGAAACATTGACACCACAACAATTAATCAACATCCGTCCAGTGGTAGCAAGTATCAAAGAATTCTTTGGTTCTTCACAGTTATCACAGTTCATGGACCAAACAAACCCATTAGGTGAGTTAACCCATAAACGTCGTCTATCAGCCTTAGGGCCTGGTGGTTTGACTCGTGACCGTGCCGGTTATGAAGTTCGTGACGTTCACTACTCTCACTATGGTCGTATGTGTCCAATTGAAACGCCTGAGGGACCAAATATCGGGTTGATCAATAGCTTATCTAGTTACGCAAAAGTGAATAAATTTGGTTTCATCGAAACGCCTTATCGCCGTGTTGATCGTGCGACAGGCCGTGTTACTGATCAAGTAGATTACTTAACAGCAGACATCGAAGACCATTATATCGTAGCGCAAGCGAACTCACTTTTAAATGAAGATGGCACATTTGCCAATGATGTTGTTATGGCGCGTCTACAAAGTGAAAACTTAGAAGTTGCCGTAGACAAAGTTGACTACATGGACGTTTCACCAAAACAAGTAGTCGCAGTCGCAACAGCATGTATTCCTTTCTTAGAAAACGATGACTCCAACCGTGCCTTGATGGGTGCCAACATGCAGCGTCAAGCGGTGCCGTTAATTCAACCACGCTCTCCGTGGGTAGGTACAGGTATGGAATATAAATCAGCCCATGACTCAGGTGCTGCTTTACTATGTAAACATGACGGTGTCGTAGAATTCGTCGATGCAAAAGAAATTCGCGTTCGTCGCGACAATGGCGCATTAGACAAATATATGGTTACAAAATTCCGTCGTTCTAACTCAGGAACAAGCTACAACCAACGCCCAATTGTTCACTTAGGTGAAAAAGTTGAAAAAGGCGATACTTTAGCGGATGGACCTTCTATGGAAGAAGGCGAAATGGCTTTAGGGCAAAACGTCTTAGTTGCCTTCATGACATGGGAAGGTTACAACTACGAGGATGCCATTATCATGAGCCGTCGTTTAGTTAAAGATGATGTCTACACTTCTGTGCATATTGAAGAATATGAATCAGAAGCACGTGATACAAAATTAGGACCTGAAGAAATTACCCGTGAAATTCCGAACGTTGGGGAAGACGCGTTGAAAGACTTAGACGAAATGGGGATTATCCGCATTGGTGCTGAAGTTCAAGATGGCGACTTACTAGTTGGGAAAGTCACACCTAAAGGGGTTACAGAATTATCTGCAGAAGAACGTTTATTACACGCAATCTTCGGGGAAAAAGCCCGCGAAGTTCGTGATACGTCTCTCCGTGTACCTCACGGTGGCGGCGGTATCGTTCATGATGTGAAAATCTTTACTCGTGAAGCTGGCGATGAATTATCACCAGGTGTCAACATGTTAGTTCGTGTCTATATCGTTCAAAAACGTAAAATTCACGAAGGAGATAAAATGGCGGGACGTCACGGAAATAAAGGGGTTGTTTCCCGTATTATGCCGGAAGAAGATATGCCATTCTTACCTGACGGAACACCTGTTGATATCATGTTGAACCCATTAGGGGTACCTTCTCGTATGAATATCGGACAAGTACTTGAATTACACTTAGGTATGGCTGCTCGCCAATTAGGTATTCACGTTGCAACACCTGTTTTCGATGGGGCAACCGATGAAGACGTTTGGGAAACTGTTCGTGAAGCTGGTATGGCTAGCGATGCTAAAACAGTTCTTTACGATGGACGTACAGGTGAACCATTTGATAACCGCATTTCCGTTGGTGTCATGTATATGATTAAATTAGCCCACATGGTTGATGACAAATTGCATGCTCGTTCAATCGGACCTTACTCTCTTGTTACGCAACAACCGTTGGGTGGTAAAGCTCAATTCGGTGGACAACGTTTCGGGGAAATGGAAGTTTGGGCACTGGAAGCTTACGGTGCTGCTTACACATTACAAGAAATCTTAACTTACAAATCTGATGACGTTGTCGGACGTGTGAAAACATACGAAGCCATCGTTAAAGGTGAACCAATTCCAAAACCAGGTGTGCCTGAATCATTCCGAGTATTAGTGAAAGAATTACAATCACTTGGTTTAGACATGCGTGTCTTGGACATTGAGGAAGCTGAGATTGAGTTACGCGATATGGACGATGACGATGATGATTTAATCACCGTTGACGCACTAACCAAATTTGCGGAACAACAATCAGCGAAACAGCTGGAAAAAGAAGCAGAATCAGTCGTGAAAGAAGAAGCACAAGACGTTGTTCAAGAAATTGAAACAGCCGAAGACAGAGACTAATTTGTCGCTACCACTCTGATGAGTTGATTCAACTGCGACTTTGTTGCAACTGCGCAAGCCATTACTTGTTCCAAGTGTCGTCAGACCTTCTTTCAAGTGATGCTTGCCATTTGCTAACAAGTTGCTGACTCAGCTTCTCTAAATAAGGAAATGGAGGGAATTCCTTTTGATCGATGTAAATAAATTCGAAAGTATGCAAATAGGGCTTGCTTCACCAGAAAAGATCAGAAGCTGGTCTTATGGGGAAGTTAAAAAACCCGAAACAATTAACTACCGTACATTAAAACCCGAACGTGAAGGGTTATTCTGTGAACGCATTTTTGGTCCAACCAAAGACTGGGAATGTGCTTGTGGTAAATATAAACGTATCCGTTATAAAGGTATTGTCTGTGACCGTTGTGGCGTTGAAGTCACTCGTTCAAAAGTACGTCGTGAACGTATGGGACATATTGAATTAGCCGCACCAGTTTCACATATCTGGTACTTTAAAGGAATTCCATCTCGGATGGGTCTTGTTTTAGACATGAGCCCTCGTGCATTGGAAGAAGTCATTTATTTTGCTTCATACGTTGTCATCGAACCAGGTGACACAACATTAGAGAAAAAACAATTGTTAACGGAACGCGAATATCGTGAAAAACGTGAACAATATGGCCAAGCCTTCAAAGCTGCTATGGGTGCCGAAGCCGTGAAACAATTATTAGATAACGTCGATTTAGATGGCGAAGTTGCGCAATTAAAAGAAGAATTGAAAACAGCTTCTGGTCAAAAACGGACACGTGCCATCCGTCGTTTAGACATCTTAGAAGCCTTCCGTGCTTCTGGTAACCAACCAAGCTGGATGGTAATGGATGTTATCCCAGTTATTCCACCAGATTTACGTCCGATGGTTCAATTGGAAGGTGGTCGTTTTGCAACAAGTGACTTAAACGACTTATACCGCCGTGTTATCAACCGTAACAACCGTCTAAAACGTTTATTAGACTTAAATGCGCCAAGCATCATTGTTCAAAACGAAAAACGGATGTTACAAGAAGCGGTCGATGCTTTAATCGATAATGGTCGTCGTGGCCGTCCAGTTACTGGACCAGGTAACCGTCCATTGAAATCTCTTTCTCACATGTTGAAAGGGAAACAAGGTCGTTTCCGTCAAAACTTACTAGGTAAACGTGTTGACTATTCTGGTCGTTCCGTAATCGTCGTTGGTCCGTTCTTAAAAATGTACCAATGTGGTTTACCAAAAGAAATGGCGATTGAATTATTCAAACCATTTGTAATGCGTGAATTAGTACAACGTGAAATTGCGACAAACATTAAAAATGCGAAACGTAAAATCGAACGTGGCGAAGATGAAGTTTGGGATATCTTAGAAGAAGTTATCCAAGAACACCCAGTTTTACTTAACCGGGCACCTACGTTGCATAGATTAGGGATCCAAGCTTTCGAACCTGTTCTTGTTGAAGGTCGTGCGATTCGTCTTCACCCATTAGTTTGTGAAGCCTACAATGCCGATTTCGATGGAGACCAAATGGCGGTTCACGTGCCTCTAAACGAAGAAGCACAAGCAGAAGCTCGTATGTTAATGCTTGCTGCCCAAAATATCTTGAACCCGAAAGATGGTAAACCAGTTGTTACACCATCTCAAGATATGGTCTTAGGTAACTACTACCTAACAATGGAAGAAGAAGGCCGTGAAGGGGAAGGCATGATCTTCCGCGACATGAACGAAGCTGTTTTAGCATGGCAAAATGGCTACGTGCATTTACACTCACGGATTGGGGTTCAAACAACACTTTTAGGTGACAAACCATTTACTGATTGGCAAAAAGAACGAATCTTAATCACCACAGTTGGTAAGATCATCTTTAACGAAATCATGCCTGTTGAGTTCCCTTACTTGAACGAACCAACAGACTATAACTTAACTGTTCAAACACCAGATAAATACTTCGTAGAAGCTGGTACAGACATTCCTGCACACATTAAAGAGCAAGAATTAGTTTTACCATTCAAGAAGAAAAATCTTGGAAATATCATTGCTGAAGTCTTCAAGAGATTCCACATTACGGAAACCTCTAAAATGCTTGATCGCATGAAAGACTTAGGTTACAAACACTCAACTTATGCTGGGATGACGGTAGGGATTGCCGATATCATGGTTCTTCATGAAAAACAAGCAATCATTGACGCTGCCCACAAACAAGTTGAAACAATTACTAAACAATTCCGTCGTGGTTTAATTACTGATGACGAACGTTATGAACGTGTAATCGGCGTTTGGAACGGTGCCAAAGACGAAATCCAACAAAAACTGATCGAAAGTATGGAAGCTCGTAACCCAATCTTCATGATGTCTGACTCTGGAGCCCGTGGTAACATCTCCAACTTTACACAGTTAGCTGGTATGCGTGGTTTGATGGCCGCTCCGAATGGACGAATCATGGAATTACCAATCATCTCAAACTTCCGTGAAGGACTTTCTGTCTTAGAAATGTTTATCTCAACTCACGGGGCTCGTAAAGGGATGACCGATACGGCCTTGAAGACAGCCGATTCAGGTTACTTAACACGTCGTTTAGTTGACGTTGCCCAAGACGTAATCATTCGTGAAGACGACTGTGGCACTGACCGTGGTCTTGAAATCGAAGCCATTCGTGAAGGTAACGAAATTATCGAACCATTAGACGAACGTCTATTAGGTCGTTATACACGTAAATCAGTTGTTCATCCAGAAACTGGTGCAATCATCATTGGTGCGGATCAATTAATCACTGAAGATCTTGCAAGAGAAATCGTGGACGCTGGTATTGAAAAAGTAACCATCCGTTCTGTCTTTACATGTAACACAAAACATGGTGTATGTAAGCACTGTTACGGACGTAACTTGGCAACTGGTTCTGACGTTGAAGTCGGAGAAGCAGTTGGTACAATCGCCGCTCAATCTATCGGGGAACCTGGTACACAGTTAACCATGCGTACGTTCCATACCGGTGGGGTTGCCGGTGACGATATCACTCAAGGTTTACCTCGTATCCAAGAAATCTTTGAAGCACGTAATCCGAAAGGACAAGCAGTGATTACAGAAGTAACCGGTGAAGTTATCGATATTTCTGAAGATCCTGCCACACGTCAAAAAGAAGTAACCATCAAAGGAAAAACAGATACACGTACCTATACTGTCCCTTACACTGCACGTATGAAAGTTGCTGAAGGCGACATCATCCACCGTGGTGCACCGTTGACAGAAGGTTCAATTGATCCAAAACAATTATTACAAGTTCGTGATGTTTTATCTGTTGAAAACTACCTATTACGTGAAGTACAACGTGTTTACCGTATGCAAGGGGTAGAAATCGGCGACAAACATATCGAAGTAATGGTTCGTCAAATGTTACGTAAAATCCGCGTAATGGATCCAGGTGACACTGAAATCCTTCCAGGAACATTAATGGACATCGCAGAATTTAAAGACCGTAACTACGACACATTAGTTGCTGGTGGCGTCCCTGCTACTAGTCGTCCAGTCTTACTTGGTATTACCAAAGCGTCATTGGAAACAAACAGCTTCTTATCTGCTGCATCCTTCCAAGAAACAACACGCGTGTTAACAGATGCTGCTATCCGTGGCAAAAAAGATCCATTACTTGGATTGAAAGAAAATGTTATCATTGGTAAAATCATCCCAGCTGGTACTGGTATGGCTCGTTACCGTAACATGGAACCAAAAGAAGTTGGCGTAGCTAGCGAAAACGTTTATAGTATTTCAGACATTGAAGCACAAATGGCTGCTGAAGATGCGATGAAAAACATCAATAAATAAACCCTAAAAAGCCGTAAGGAGCATGCTCCTTGCGGCTTTTTTTTGCTATAAGCAACTGATTGTGAGTAAGCCCAAACTTAAAAAGGGGACAAAGGGAAGTGTCTGTTCAACTGGATACCCCAAAAATTTACAGCTGTAGCCATAGATTAGGCCATAACTACTGGCAAAAAATAGTAGCATCAGCAACTGAGGTACCTGTAAAAAACAGCCCCACAAACCCAGTAACAAAAGATCCCCTCGCCCCATGGCTTCCGGAAAATAATGTAAGACGGCTTGGAAAAAACAAAAACAAAAAAGACCAGTCAGTAAGTAAAACGAATGCTGACCCGCCACTTTCAGCAAACAAAGCACAAGAAAACTAGGATAAAGAATCTTCGGTTCAACCACTAAATACCAGTAATCAATCAAGGATAATGTGAAAGCACTCGTCAGCCACCACCAGAGAATCAAAGCATCAATCGTCAGGCCAGCTGAAAAACAGCTTGCGGTTAACCCGCCCATGACAAGTTCTGCTAAAAGATAACTCTTAGCTACTGGCTGTTGACACTTTCGACAACGAAAGCGCTGCAGCAAAATCGAAACAACTGGAATTAATTCATAGAGTTGTAGAGGCTGGTGGCAACCTTGACAGTGGGAAGGGGGCCACCACAAAGAACGCCCTACTGGTAAGCGCTCCGCCACTAAGCATAAAAAAGAACCGAAACAGGCACCAATCAAAAAGAGATTCAAGAAAAACATAGGTTACCTCCTTAAAAATAAACTACGCTTTTTTTAAACTTTTTCGTTTGACTAGACAAATCTTTTTTTGTTAGGAATAATAAAAGAAACAAGAAATGAGGGAATCAAATGGAAAAATTAGCGATTGGTGTCGACGTTGGCACTACGCAAGCCAAAGCAGTGGCTTTTCAACCCAATGGCACAGTCGTAGCTTCTAGCTATGTGCGTTATCCATTAATTCAAGAGACTGAAGGAATGGCGGAGCAAGACCCAGAAACGCTGTTCCAAGCTGTGGTGAACTGTATTCGAACCGTCACACAACAAGTGAAGAATCAACCAATTGGGCTCATTTCTTTTGCTTCAGCGATGCATGGCTTAATTGCCATGGATGCGCAAGGACGCCCATTGACCCAAGTGATTACTTGGGCTGACACACGAGCATCTGATTATGCGGAAGCGTTAAAAGAAACGCCAGCGGCCCAATTGTTTTATCAATTGACAGGCATGCCAGTTCATCCAATGGCGCCTTTGTACAAGATTCGCTGGCTGCAGGAAAATCAGCCAGCCGTTGCGCAGAGCGCGGCCAAGTTTATTGGGATTAAGGACTACATTTTTTACCGTTTCTTTGGCGAATACTGGACAGATTATAGTAGTGCTTCGGGGATGGGTTTATTTAATATTCACACGCGGCAATGGGAATCGTCGATTTTGGCGTATTTATCTATTGAGGAGGAACAGTTGCCAAAAGTTGCCCCGTCAACGTTCATTTTTCCAGCATTAGCGCCTTCTTGGCAAGAGATGCTTGGTGTTGAGGAGGAAACGGTTTTAGTTCTTGGTGGCGCGGATGGTCCATTGTCTAATTTAGGTTTGGGAGCGCTAGGAATGGGTGTAGCGACTTTGACCGTTGGTACGAGCGGCGCACTTCGGTATATTGTCGAAGAACCTTTTTTGCATCCGCAAGGTGAAACATTTTGTTTTGCTCTAGATGAACAGCACTGGGTGATTGGTGGCGCAAGTAGTAATGGTGCAGTTGCGTTAGATTGGGCGAGCCAAACGATTTTTGCAGAAGAACGTCAGCAAGCTATCCAAAACGGGACCAATCTCTATGACCCAATTATGGCCAAAATTGCAACCGTGCCAGCTGGGGCAAATGGCTTACTGTTTCATCCTTATTTGCTAGGTGAACGAGCACCGCTGTGGAATGCAGAGGCGAGCGCAAGTTTTATTGGCTTGCGCAAAAATCACCATGCCAGACATTTAGCTCGAGCGGTGGTGGAAGGCATCTGTTTCAATTTAAAAACCATTTTAGAAGATTTGAAACAACTCGGTGGACCCGTTCAGGAGATTCGGGCGACAGGCGGCTTTGCTGATTCCCCTGTGTTCCGTCAAATCATGGCTGATGTGCTGGGAGAAACGTTATCGTTCACTGATAGCACCGAAGCTTCGGCATTAGGCGCTGTTTTGCTAGGTTGGCAAGGCTTAGGGCAGTTACCAAATTTGCAAGCAGCGGCGCAACAGGTGCTGATTCATGAAACGGTCACGCCACGAGCGGATCAATTGCTAGTTTATCAAGAACTGTATCCTGTTTTTCAAGAAACCCAACAAGTTTTAGCACAAAGTTATCAAAAATTAGCAGAATTCCGCAAATAATTGATAGTAAATAGCTTTGACAAATGGCTGAGAAGTTGCTTAACTAGAAGAGAGACAAAGACTTGAGGAAATGAGGATGAGAAATGAAGAAACAGCTACTACCACTATTTCTGTTATTCATTGGGGCGTTAGCAAGCTGCAGTGCACAGTCTCGTTCCGGCGAAAAAGCAGCGCAACAGTTGGTAGATTACTTTATTTACCAAGAAAAGCCAGAGACATTCTCTCAAACTTTTCGTGAACCGAAAGTCTTAGCGGAGCATTTGCAGACGAGCCGTCAACAGTTCCAGAAGCAATTTTTCAATAGCTTAAAAGAAATGAACGCTGAAGTCACCGAGACTGAAGCCCAGAAGCTTAGCGCAGAATTACTGGCTCAAGTGAAGAAAAAAGCGTCATATCACCTAGTAGCCACGAAAGAATTGAATGGGCAAGCGACAATCACTTTTCAGATTAAGGGCTTAGATTTTGTGACGGCGATTGAAGATACAACCACTGCTCTTCTTCAGCAAACGCAACAGGCAACACAAGCGCTAGACATGCAGCACACGTTAGCCGTTTTAAAAAAAGAAATCCAACAAATCAATGTCAGCCATGAGCCAGTTGAACTGCCATTAACGGTTAAGCAAGTAGAAGGACAATGGTACTTGCCGGCAGCGGAGCAACTGAGACTGAATCAGTTTTTTTTAGCTTTCGTCACAGGAAAAGAAGATACTGACCAGTTGACAGAGGCACTCGACACGATCCTTACTCAAGCGGAACAAAAAGTCGTCACTGCGGATGAAAAAACAGCGATTTCAGGAAATTAATTAGATTCTTAATTGTAATTATTATAATTTGATAATAATTTTAAAAAAGAAAGGTTTTCAGTGTACTTTTTTCACAATTCATATTACACTAAGAGTGTAGAAATAATATTTAGGAGGATGACAAAGAATGAAATTTGAAAAAACAAAAGAAATTTTGAACCAACTCGTTGCAGATTTAAGCCAATTTTCCGTGGTAATTCATCAAACACATTGGTATATGCGTGGACCTGAATTTTTAACACTTCACCCACAAATGGATGAATACATGGATCAAATCAATGAGCAATTAGATGTTGTTTCAGAACGTTTAATCACATTGGACGGCTCTCCATTCTCAACATTGCGTGAATTCGCAGAAAATACAAAAATTGAAGATGAAATTGGTAACTGGGACCGCACCATTCCAGAACGTATGGAAAAATTAGTAGCAGGCTACCGTTACTTAGCAGACCTTTACGCAAAAGGAATCGAAGTTTCTGGTGAAGAAGGCGACGACTGCACACAAGACATTTTCATCGCAAACAAAACAGACATCGAAAAAAATATTTGGATGTTACAAGCCAAACTTGGCAAAGCGCCTGGTATTGACGCATAATTTAAAACAACTCCCAAAGCCGCTGACGTTGACGTTGGCGGTTTTTTTCTGTTTAAAAGGCACAAAAAAATAAGTGAAAATCTATTTTCTGAAAGCGCAGAAAAACATTGACTTTATCAGTGATTGAAGGTAAAATATTAAATGGTATTGTTTGCCCCACAATGAGCCCCGGAAACTCAAGTGTATGTCAAACATCGAAAACAAAATTGGAGGAAAGAAACGTGCGTACAACATATATGGCCAAAGCTGGCGAAGTAGAACGTAAATGGTACGTAGTAGATGCAACAGATGTTCCTTTAGGACGTCTATCAGCAGTTGTTGCTTCTGTACTACGTGGTAAAAATAAACCAACATTCACACCACATGTGGATACTGGAGATTTCGTAATCGTAATTAACGCTGATAAAGTAAAATTAACAGGTAAAAAAGCTACAGACAAAATTTACTACCGTCACTCAATGTATCCTGGAGGATTAAAATCAGTGACTGCTGGTGAATTACGCGACAAAAACTCTCGCCGTCTTATCGAAACTTCTGTAAAAGGTATGCTACCTAAAAACACTTTAGGACGTAAACAATTTACTAAATTGAACGTATACGGTGGAGCTGAGCATCCACATGCTGCACAACAACCAGAAGTATTAGATATCACGAACTTAATTTAAGGAGGGAAATTCATTGGCACAAGTACAATATAGCGGCACAGGCCGTCGTAAAAATGCAGTTGCCCGCGTACGCTTAGTACCAGGTACTGGTAAAATTACTGTAAACAAAAAAGACGTAGAAGAATATATTCCACATGCTGACTTGCGTGAAGTTATCAACCAACCATTTGGCGTAACTGAAACAAAAGGCGCTTACGATGTAATCGTAAACGTAAACGGTGGTGGCTATGCTGGACAATCAGGAGCTATCCGTCACGGAATCGCTCGTGCATTGTTACAAGTAGATCCTGACTTCCGTTCTGCTTTAAAACGCGCTGGGTTACTTACTCGTGACGCACGTATGGTTGAACGTAAAAAACCAGGTCTTAAAAAAGCCCGTAAAGCTTCACAGTTCTCAAAACGTTAAAAACAGCTTCATATCAGTACTTTCAGGCGTTTCGCAAGCCACTTTGCGAAGCGTCTTTTTTGTCCTTTTGCCAAATAATGTTGGTAAAGAGAAATTGTAAAATCCCGTCGAGTCAAAAAGAAATCATATTTTTAAAACAAAATAAATTTAAGAAACCAGAATCATTGAATCTTTAACATGGGAAAAGAATCATGTAGATTTAAGTAAATCAATTGCTTGTCGCGTAGATATAATTTGATCTGTTCCATATATTTTTAAAGGCCTAGTGAAGAGTTATATGAGTCGCCATTAGATTATGTTATTTTTAAGAGGAGTATCTAATTTTTAGAGGTTACAAACATAAATGTAAACTTTCTGTTTAAGTCCTTCTCAACTAATTTAAAATATGATACAATGGATTCTATAGTTTTAGAGATAGGACCAGTGAGTATAGTCATGTATGAAGAAGAGGTGAGTTAGTTTGAATTATATCAGTTTGTTTAGTTCAGCAGGTGTCGGTTGTTTTGGATTTAAACAAGAAGGGTTTGAATGTGTTGCAACATCAGAATTAATTGAAAGACGTTTAAATGTGCAACGAGTAAATAATAAAGTTAAATATCCAGAAGGGTATATACTTGGCGATATTACTGAACAATCTATTAAAAATAAACTGTTTTTAGCTGTTGAACAATATAAAAATTTAGAAAATATTTCTGATATTGATGTAATAATTTTTACAGCTCCTTGTCAAGGAATGTCAGTTGCAAATCATAAAAAAAATGATGGGACAATTGAACGTAATTCTTTGGTTGTTGAAGCATTAGAAATTGTTAAAAAAATAAAACCTAAATTTTTTATAGCTGAAAATGTGAGATCGTTTATGAATACAAAATGTATAGACCATAATTCTGAAAAAAAGATTTCAGATGCATTTAATGATTGGCTAAGTAAGGATTATTGTTATAAGTCACGAGTTATAAATTTTAAAGATTATGGCGCTAATAGTAGTCGTACTCGTACTCTAGTTATAGGGGTAAGAAATGATCTTGCAACTTCAGTCAGCCCTTCTTTATTATATCCTATGGAAGAAAATCAAAAAAACTTAAAAGAAGTTATTGGTGATTTACCTAGTCTGCATAAGATGGGAGAAATCTATCCTACAGATATATATCATAATTTTAAAAGCTATAGAGAGGATATGCGTTCATGGATTCATGATGTTAAACCAGGGCATTCAGCATTTGAGAACGAAGAATTTTTAAAACGACCGCATCGCATTGTTAATGGAGAAATTATTCCGAACGTTCAAAAAAATGGAGATAAATATACTCGACAGCGTTGGGATGTTGTAGCACCTTGTATCCATACACGAAATGATATAATGGCTAGTCAAAATACTATTCATCCAGTTGATGATCGGGTCTTTAGTATTAGGGAGTTAATGCTAATGATGAATATCCCGAGTACATTCAAATGGAGTGAAATTCCAGAATCCTCATTAAATAATCTGCCTCTTTCTCAGAAAGAGAAGTACTTGAAACAGAATGAAATTAATATTCGTCAAAGTATTGGCGAGGCAGTACCAACCATAATTATGCAGAAGATAGCAAAAAATATTAAGGTGATATTAAATGAATCTAAGTGAGAAAAAGATAAAGCAGCTAGTAAATGAATATAATCTTGAACATAGGGAGGCTGTTTTACAATTTTTTAAAAAAAATCCCGAGAATTTAGAAGTAGATGATCTATCAAGAATAGCTGAATTAGTAAATAATTTTAGAAGTGACACCGCGGCTTACTATACGGATGGTTCTATTTTGAATACGTTAAAAAGTTTTCTTCCAGATATTCAGAAAAAGGAAATATATATTCTTGAACCATCTGTTGGTGTTGGAAATTTTTTACAGTTAATAATTGATAAATATAGTCATGCAGATAAACTTGTTATTGAAGTAAACGATATTGATTCAAAAAGTCTTGAACTATTGAAAGTGTTGAACAGTTACAGAGATATTCCTAATAATGTGGAAATAGTATATCATAATGAAGATTTTTTAAGTCCGTTTTTCATTTCAAAAATAAAAAAATATGATTTGGTAATAGGGAACCCTCCATTTTTAAAATTAAACAAAAAAAATGGTTTAAAAGATTACGAAATTATATTCAATGACATGATTACTAATAATATATCTGGATTTTTTATGCAAAAGGCTACAGCTATTTCTAATTATGTAGCTTTGATTTTACCAAAATATTTTTTAAGCAACTCTGATTTTGAGGAGACTAGAAATAGAATAAGAAATTATGCTATTGAAAAAATCATAGATTTTGGGGAAAAAGGTTTCAAAGGAGTTTTGATTGAAACCATAGCAATTTTAGTTGATACAACTAAAAAGCCTAATATGACTTTAAGTTATTCTGTGACAAAAGATTGTTATAATGAACAAAAACAATCAGATTTAACAAGTGATGAATTTCCAAGCTGGTTGTTGTATAGAAATGATTTTTTTAATAGAATTGCTTCAAATATGGTGTTCGCTGTATTTAAAGTTTTTCGGGATAGGCAGTTAACAAATAGTGTGCTTAAAGATTATGGAGATATCAGAGTTTTAAAAAGTAGAAATATTGACAGAGATGGTTTAGGCATTATATCAATTGAGGGGTATGATAAATATATAAATTTTGAAGAATTATCACGATTTTCAATCGGTAACTACTATGAACGAGATGATGTTTACTTAAGTCCCAATATGACGTATTACCCTAGAGTAATAAAAAAACCTAAGTGGACAATTGTGAATGGATCAGTAGCTATCTTAGAAAATGTATCTGATTATGATATCACTGATAAGCATTTAGAGTTTCTTAACAGTTCAACTTTTGAAGAATTCTATAGAATAGCTCGTAATTTAAGTACAAGAAGTTTAAATATTGATTCAAATTCAGTTCAATTTTTTGGGCTCTATAAATAATGTTGATAAAGAGAAATTGTAGAATCGCGTCAAATCCAGAGGGGAAAACCCTCTGGATTTATTTGGTTTTATTTTTGAATGGTAAACAAAAAATCTTAGTACAATGTGCAGCCTTGTGTTAATTCAAAACTATAGGAAAGTAGTTTGTTCACAAGCTCTGTTTCGGTTAAATAAGTTTTAAACGAAATGTGACAAAGGCGGTTTAAACTATTCAAAAATTTTCTTGATTTTTTTGTAATAACTTCCAGTACTTTTTGAGTTGTTTTCTTTGTCGTTTTTCAGTCTATTTATAAGAGGATAGTTAATGAACTTTTTAATAAATAATGATAAAATTAAATAAAAGTACAAGTATGGATGGAGATGTCTAAATGATTACAGATATGGATGTTAAGCAATTTTTAGATTTACAAAATTATGATATTCGCATAGAAAAAAATGGACGTTGGATTGATCAAAAATGTACTCCTGATGTTGTAAATATTATTGCAGATTGCGTGATGCAATATATTTTCGATTTTGATAATCCAGAATTTTTTTCAAGTGTAGATATTTGGCATTATAAATATACTAAAGAAAATGTTAGAGATATCTTTAATAAACCGAGTACAGAGCATGAGTTATCAAGAAATGAATACGATAAGTTTTTTGCACAACCATTGGAAATGCTGGCAAATGCAAAAGTGTTAAGTAAATCAAAAAAAGGGAATAAAAATATTTACAGTGTAAATGACATAGATGTTTTAGAATATATTTCTTTGCATGAAAGAAATGCACTTAAGTTTATCACTAACTATTGTAAAAGGGTGTTAATTGATAGCGATATTTGGAATTGGTTTGAAAAATTTTTTTACATTCAGACACAAGATGCTTACTTGAACTTAAAAGATAATTTTGAAGAGTTTATTATTCTTAATACTCCAATTAATGGAAATATAGAAGTAAGAAGAATTTTCACTAAGGTTATTAATCCATTAGCATATACTCTTCGTAAACGTGGGACATCTAGAGGAAGAATTTCTAAGTACCCAATTACTTATTCAGAGCTAATGTATAATCGTGAAAATTTTCGAGATTCTATTCATTCTAAACCCAAAGGAATGACCCGACAAGAATGGATTAAACAGCGTCAAGTTAAGATTAATACTAAGTATTTCAAATATCAGTCTATTAAAGCAAAAAAATATTTACGTAAATTTAATGACCAGTTTCGTAATAGCATTTCAGAGTTGAATGATGATTATTCAGCAGGTGCAGCAATTCACATGCACCACATTTTTCCAGAACATCAGTATCCTGAAATTTCTATGCTTTTAGAGAATTTAATTGCGCTAACACCATCGCAACATATGACCAAAGCGCATCCTATGGGAAATACGCAAAGAGTTGATTTATTTTACCAAGAACTTTTATTGAAAACAAAGGCGAATTCAATTGAAGAAAATTTGTTAGATCAAAATGTTGACACAATTTATACATTTGATAGCTTTATTGAAGTTTTAAATGTTGGATTTGGTTCAAGATATGAAGTAGATGAAAATGATTTTGTTACTGCAATGTCTATTATTTCTAATCATTATGCACAATAATAAATGAGAAGATTTCCATAGAAGTATTTTCTTTCAAAAACGTAGTAATGGCCCAGTTGACAGATTAACTAATGAAACAGTGCTTTTCTGAAATGCTTATATCCGCAACAACAGTTTGTTGACAGGTATAACATTTAAACCGTTGTTTTCTCAATTCCAGATATGTTTTGAATTCTGCGACTTCATTAAGCAACCACCAAACGATTGTCATTCCCCAACAAATGGTAGTGGAATGACTGGCACAATGTTCACAGGAATCTGGCAAGTAGGTTAATTTGCCTGTATAAACTTTACAAATTTGTTCATTTATTTTTTTTCTCAAACATTTTTCTTCAAAAGTAACAGTTAGGTCTAGAATATTTAGGGTTTCTTTGATAAGCTCAATATAGGATATCTTGATTCCTCCTTAGAATGGGTTCAGCGACTTTAATTCTACAGGATTTCAAGGTGTCTTTTTTGTGAAACAAAAAAGATGTTGGTAAAAATACCAACATCAGAAAGTATAGAGCCTCTTAGAAACCGATCCAATAAACTAAGGCAAAATAAAAAGCACCTCTTGTTAAATTCATTTTAACGTGAATTCAACAAGAGGTGCTTTTTATTATATTGAGAAAAAAATCACAATAAGATAAGATGTATATATATTATAAAGTTTGGAGGAGTTTCAGAGTGAGAATCAAAACTGTGTATATTGAAAATTTCAGAGGTTATAAAAATAGGGTGGATATTAATTTTGGAGCTCTAACAGCTTTTGTAGGTAAAAATGATGCAGGAAAATCAACAATACTTGAAGCATTAGATATTTTTTTTAATGAAGGCAAAAACGTTATAAAAATTGAGAAAGATGATGCTTGTGTTCATGGAGATTCAGATGTGTTTTCAATAGGTGTTTGTTTTGAAAAATTTCCTGAAAGAATTGTAGTTGATAGTACAGTAGAAACAACTCTTGAAGCAGAGTTCTTACTAAATAATAAAAATATGCTAGAAATTAAAAAGGAATTTAAGGGTGGAAAGAAAGTCAGTACATACATCGTTGCTAATTATCCAACTTCTTCAGAGTTACATGATATTCACTTAAAGTCCATTAGTGATTTGAAAAAGATGCTTGAAACTCATGGATTAGAGGTAAAAGACAATAGAAAATCTTCGTTAATTAGAAAAAAATTGTTATCTAGCATAGAAAATGAAGGGCTAGCTACAAAAGAGATAGCGATTGATGAACCAGGAACTAAACAAATTTGGAGTAGTCTAGAGCAATATATGCCGCTCTATGAATTATTTCAGTCCGATAGAAAAAATGTAGATCAAGATGATGAAGTTCAAAGTCCTGTAAAATTATTGATAAAAGAAATACTGAAGCAAGACAGTATGGAAGATAGATTAAATGAAATATTTGATGAAATACAAACAAAAACAAAAATTCTAACGGATAAAACAGTAACAAAGATAGCTGAAATGAATCCAGAAATTGCAAGTGAATTAAAATCTGAATTTGCAAATCCGAATTGGAGTAGTATTTTTAAATTTTCATTGGATACTGACCAAGGCATATCATTAAATAAAAGAGGTAGTGGTGTTAGAAGATTGATATTACTAAATTTTTTCCGAGCTGAGGCAGAAAGACGTAGTTCGGAAAGAAAAGTTCCAACAGTGATATACGCATTTGAAGAACCTGAAACATCACAACATCCAGAACATCAAAAAATGTTAATAGAGGCATTTCAAGAGTTGGCACAGAGTGAGATTAATCAAGTGATTTTGACAACTCATAGTCCTGCTACAGTAAAAATGCTCAATACTGGAAGCCTATGCCTTATAACTAAAGACACTCATGATGAAACAATTGTCTGTAGTGCTATGGACGATCCTGATATTCTTAGAAAAATTTCATCAGATTTAGGGATATTACCTAGTATTGAACCATTTAATCTTAGTCAAGTAAAATTAGCTATATGTGTTGAAGGTAAAAATGACATAGCATTTCTAAAGAATATTAATAGCTCGATAACTTGCTTGAAAGAAATAGTTGATTTAGAAAATGAAAGCATAATTTTTATTCCAATGGGTGGAAGTACTTTGCAATTCTGGGTTAATGAAGATTATTTAGGAAAGCTAAATTTAGCACAATTCCATTTGTATGATAGTGATATTGGTTCAAAAGTTGAACACAAGTACACACAATATATTGAAGTTATTAACACCAGAGATAGAAGTTATGGCATTGAAACTTCAATGAGAGAATTTGAAAACTATATTCCTTACAAAACTTTAGAAAGTTGTTATGAATCACTTCTTTTTGACGATGTAGAAAATTGGGAATCATCTGATATTCCAGAATTAGTTGCGAAACGTGTACATAATTCTGATGATGCCAAAGCATGTGAGTGGAGTGAGGTAACAGATGAAAAGAAAAAGAAAAAAATAGGAAGATTAAAAAACAGATTTAACACAGAGTATGTATTAAAGATAGAAGAAGCAGATTTACAAAAATGTGGATTTTTAGAGGAAATTGTAATGTGGCATGAAAAAATGGCAGAATTATTAGAGCAATAGCTCGGATATGGGACGAAAAATAGGGACGAGTAAGTTAAAAATAATATAAAATAAGCAATATTTAACTGACATCAAATCAGGTCTTAAAAAAGCCCGTAAAGCTTCACAGTTCTCAAAACGTTAATTACTTGGAGTCGTTGCGAACGTGTTCGCTTACCGATCAATTACAATGTTTCAAGACACTTTCTCGCAATGAGAAAGTGTCTTTTTTATCAATCTCTCTAACCCAACCCTCTCCAAAAAATGGTATCATTAAGTAATGAAACATAACCATAAAAAATAACGAATATCGGAGGCAGAAAATGAGTAGTGTGGTTTGTCAAAGTTGTGGGGCGAATGCGTTTAGATGGTACGATACCGCTGATCAAGTGGTGGAATGTAAGTATTGTCATTCCAAGCAAGCTTTTATAAAAGGTATGGGCGTCGAGTCAGCCATAAAAGTTGTTGGGGGAAAAGAAGAAGCGGAGACGGATTCTGAATACCAAGAACGGATTATTCATCAATTTGGATTGAAAGATCAAGTGATTGAAGTGAAGAATTATTCATTAATCGATATTCCGTTAACATTTATTGTTTGGTTGTATTTGGATATTTTATTAGGAGCGTTGTTTATCTGTGGTGGTTTTCTATCTAAAAACTATCGAGCTTGGTACGCCAATTTACTTCGTTGGCACTTTTATGGTTGGCGTTATACAAAGTCAGCGACTGAAAAAGAGAAGGCAAGTCAACGGATTAGAGGCAGTCTGTTGATTAAATGGCTACTTCAAGAGGACCCCAACAAAACGAAAAAATTAATAATGGTTGGCGTATCCATCCTGTTCACTGTCCTGTTCGTTTACACTACAGGAAATGGCGCTGCCTAAACGAAATATTTATTGAAACACTTTCTGTTGATAGAAAGTGTTTTAACACAAACTAAAAAAAGTGGGCCATAAGTCGAAATGACTTATGGCCCACTAGCTATATTTTAAGATAATCATCTGAACAAAAGAGACTCTCCCTATAACCCTCACCGAGAAGACAAAATTTCATAAATCACATAGAGTTCCCAGTTGGAAATCTCTATTCGATAAAACTGTTCTAGGGTATAGAAAATGTTTTTAGCATTTTGGAAAAATGGTTTTTGGTTAATGGTTAGTTCCTCGAGGTTAGCAGGGATTTCATAGTCTTCAACGCCGAGCATGGTTCGCTCTACCATGAGCGCGTTGTGCATCATTAAGTTAAATTTCATTTTGCCGCTGAGTGTGAGGTCGAAGCGTTTTTCAATGTTTTTTGTAACGTTTTCGACTTGTTTAATAATGACGTCAGGATTTAGAAATTCTAGTTTTTCTGACAAGCCTTCTTTCGAGAAGAAGTGAACAAATTCGTTAATCATGCTATCAATGTTATTGGGATGCATCAAGTTTTGGAAAGGTTCCATCAACTGGGTTCCTGCATCTTCGTCTAACATGTCTAAGAGATTCACGCTAGCAACATTCGTATGGTTGTCTAAGTAAGACGTCGTCAAAATGAGCGAGGTTTCTTTTAAATAATTTTCTTCGGCGTTGGCAATGTCTAACGTGTTTACCAAATCTTTGTATTTTAGAGTAATGACTTTAATGTCAGTATACAGGTATTTTTGACAGATTTGTTTGATTTGCTTGGCAATATCCAGACCTGAAATACTAGAGACAATGATATTTTTTTCTACTGAAAAGCCTTCAAAGTACTGTACATCGGTTTTAAATTTTTTTTCAGCGGTTTTAGCAATACCATAGAAAAGTTGTTCGTTCATTAATTGATGACCAATTTCCAACGCATAGGCAGTGGTCAGGTTATTGATCACCAAAAGTTCTCCAAGAATTTGCGGTTTCAAACTTTTATAAAGTTGTGTCAGAGAACCCATATCGACGAGCATAATGACGCCTTGTGATGTGTCCCGCTGAGAAAGCCAGTCTTTAACTTCGGCGACGATATCTCGGACGGAGGAGGTTAAGGGCATGTTAATCGCATCGAAAATATAGGTACCACATAATTTGTTGGCAACGGCTTGAATACTTGTGGCAGTCGATTCACCATGCGCCACGAGGAGCGCTTGGTAAGGAATCGTTTCAGAAATTTCTCCGCTGAGTAATACAGATAAGAGTACCTCTGTCAAGAAACGGTATTCTTCTGGCAGCGGACTGACTAAGTTTTTCACGAGGGAAACCGTTCGCGGATAGTGTTCTTTTAACTGTGTTTGGACTGGAAGGAGCACTGTTTCGTTAAATGTTGGCGGTAAAATTTTCAGCAATTTAGCAACATCTTTCATTGGTTTTTCAGTTTGCTCAGGTTGGTTAATAATTAGTTTGTTTTTGGTTTGGACTTCCGTGACTAGGTTTTGTAAAAAATAATCATTTTCCAAGGTTATTTCATCGTCTAAACAATATTTAATGAATTGTGTCAGTTCAGTTTTTAAGTGGGCCAGTGTTTTTTCTTTTGTAAATAAGGCTTCAAATGTTGCGAAAATATCGGAAGAAAGTGTGTTTTCTTCTAACACTTCTTTGTCTAAAGGAATCGTAATCATTGGTTGAGTCGCATCGCCAATGACGACGGGTTGATTGGGCAAAGTTTTTCGTAATTGCGACGCGCAAAGGAGCTGCACTTTGTTGGATAAACTTCCCACGTTGCCAGGTTCGTCATTTTCTAATAATGCCGTAAAGATTTCTTCGTCCACGTTGATGTCTTTGGTCATTCGTTTCGCTTCTCGGTGAAATAAGTTTTTCAAAATCGCAATCCGTTCTCGAATGGGGCGCTCTTTGAAGTTCGGAAGTGAGACGATTACGGAAATTCGGCGATAAAAGGTTGGTAATAAGACTTTTTTCGGGTTTTCGGTGGTCGCAAATAGTAGCCGGACCTTGGAATGCACCATTTTTCCTTCTTCACCAATAGGGCGGAAGGTCCCTGTATCCATAAACTGAAAGAGTTTTTCTTGGTTTTCGTTGGATAATCGATGTACTTCATCTAAAAAGAGTACGGAATTATTAGCTTGGGCCAAGAGTCCTTGTTTTTCTGATTCAGCTCCAGTAAATGCGCCTTTGGTATGGCCGAAGAGAATGGATGATAGCAATTCGGGATTATTGGCATAATCGGCACAGTTAAAGGTGTAGAATTTTTCCAGGCCAATGATTTGTTCGTTTTTTAGATACTCATAAATCAGTTTTGCCAAAAAGCTTTTGCCGACGCCACTGGCTCCATGGATTAATAAAGGCATACCCAATGGGGGATACAACATAGCGGCTTTGCATTGTTCGATGGCTTTTTTGGCGCTGCCTTGGCTACCGATGTATTGTCGAAAAACATCGGTCGTGGGGGTTGTTGCACGGGTTAATTGCCAATAAACGGGTTTTTTTCCCGTTTGTTGGACTTCACCTTTTTCCAATAATTTATTTAAGTATAAGCTGGTTACCGAGCGGCTTAATTGAATTTTTGTGGCAATTTCTTGTGTGCTCATCGGGGTGTTGCTGGTTTCTAAAATATCAACTAAGTGTTGGTAGGTCTCCAAGCGCATGATTCATCGTCCTTCCAAAAGAGAGGTCGGGACAGGGGTTGCTTCTGTTCCCGCCGTTTATCAGCTTTTAAGCCTGAGATAAAAATCACTTTGGATTTTTGTCTCAGGCTCTAAGTGTTTAATAATTAAATGTTTATTGTTTCAATTTTAACAGATGCCTAGTAATCCTAGCAAGATGCCTAAGAACATGATACCAAACATCACCACGTTAACATTGACTTTTTTGCGTAATAGCCAGAAAGCAAGTAACGTCACGGCTAATGGTACGATACCGACGAATAGTTGATCCAAATAGTCTTGGATTTTAACTACGTCTTCGCTTCCTTTAACGGAAACTTCAAGAATCGTTTTGAATTTTACATTTGAAGCAGTCATACTGCCCATCATCATTAAGCCTAGCATACTTGATACTTTTGTGAGTATCTTCATTCCGCCTGATTCGTACATTTTTTGGATAAAACTTTCACCGATTGAATAGCCGCTATACAACGCATAATAGTGAATCAGGAACGCAGGAACGTTGTATAAAAGTAAGAAGACAATCGCCCCTAATGGCGAACCAGTGCTGGCTAATGAAATCCCAATACCGGCAGCAATAACACGTAAGATGCCCCAGAAGAAGGAATCACCGATGCCTGAAAGTGGCCCCATTAGTGAGGCTTTAACTGCTGTAATAGAGCTAGCATCAAAGTTTTCGTCTTCACTGTTTTGTTTTTCCATCGAAGCAACGAGCCCCATGATGAAGTTATTGATATGCATGGTTGCATTGAACCAAGTGGTGTGACGCACCAATGCCTCGGCCCGTTCTTCCTTGGTTTTATAAAAACGATTGATAACTGGGAGTAAAGTGTACATGACACCCACTGCGTGGTATTGTGTAGCTCCTGTCCGGCTAGCGTTCATCGTCCAAGAACGCCAGAAAACAGAGCGCATCATTTTTTTCTCTTCTTTAGATAAATTCTCTTTTAACTTCATGCGAAAAAGTCCTCCTCTTCGATTTCTTTCGCGCTGCCTTCAACCGCAGAAGACGCCGCAGGTTTTCTTTTTAGAATGTCGCGAAATTCTACATCCCGTTGGGCACTCACGACACAAATTACTGTCCCGATGACCGCTACCGCAACGGCTGGTAATTGTAGGTACGCGGTTAAAACAAAGCCTAAAATGTAAAAGACGGCTAATTTATTATCCCATAACAGTTTCATTAACATAGCAAACCCAACGGCAGGTAAAAGTCCGCCAGCTGCGCTTAAGCCGTTCATCAAATTTTGTGGAATGCTTTCAACAAACAGATTTACTGGCCCGCTTCCTGCTAAAATTCCGATAAATGAAATCGAAGCGATGATTAAATAATAAATGATCCACGTTCCGTAATGCAGTGTCACAACCATTTTTTGGTTGCCTTCACGTGCTGCTTTGTCAAGAGAAGGAGCAAAGATATTCATAAAGACATTTTTTAAAAACATCACCACGAAAGCGGCTAACATCCCAATTGGTACGGCTAACGTCATGGCGGCTTTTTGTTCGACATTTGAAATAATTGCAAACGTTGTGGCTAAAGTAGTCGCAGTTACAGGTTCCGCTGCGATAACACCACCGATATTAACATTTCCTAAGAAAATTGCTTCTAAAGAGGCCCCCATTAAGACCCCTGTTTTCATGTCGCCCATTAAAATTCCTGTGACTAATCCAACGACTAAGGGACGTTCCATCATACTTTGACCAGTTAAATAATTCCCAGCAAAACAGATAAATACAGCTAAGGCTGCCATTGTTGCATGCATAAGCATTGTTCATTTCCTCCTTTTAATTGACGGCTTGTTTTAGACTTAATTTTGAGTTGGTTGGCAGTACTTGGTTATAGCTTTCCACGTGAGTCAAACTGGCTAATTCTTTGGCAGCTTCTAACTCTTCAGGGTTTAATTGGACACTTGGGAAAACCATTGTTTTGGTGGCTGGATCTGATTTATCAAAGCGGCCAGCGTTGGCAACATTCACACTTTCAATATCTGTCACGTTTTTCGCAATTTTAGTAGCGTCCGCTACACTGTTCACAATTACAAAAATTCGTTTGTCTTTGCCCCGAGGATCATTGAAGACATCAATCGCATCATCGACTGAGCGAATTAATAGTTTCATACCATTAGGGACAGCCATTTTTAATGTCATTTGCATTACTTCGTTTTTGGCTGCTTCATCATTCGCTACAACTAATAAGGGGGCATTCAATTCTTTGGTCCAAACTACGGCTACTTGGCCGTGAATTAATCTGTCGTCTACTCGTACTTGTGTAATCATTTTAATTTCCTCCTAAAAAAAGTTTTCTTCTTCATTTGATGGGTTTAATTCAACGAATTGAATTTGTGCTTCAGCAATTGCTGCTTGAATATCTTCTTTGGTTAGCTTTTCGCCTTCTTTTAAGAAAATCAGCGACAAGGCAATGGCTAAGTTGGCATTGGAAATGATAAAAACATTGTCTGGTTTTGTCGTCATGACTTCTTGAACAATTTTTTGATTGACACTACCACCATATAAATCTGTTAAAATAATAGCTTGTTCTTCTGCGCCAAGGGACTGAAGAAACGTTTGAATAATTGGCGTGTAGTCCTCAGGAGTCACATAGGCATTGATGACCGCCAGCTCTTTTCCTTTGTCTGCGAGAATATCCAAGGAACTTTGGAAGCCTTTCGCTAAGTTTCCATGACTAGCAATTAAAAATTTTCTTTTCATTCTTTTCACCTCACTTTTATATAAAGCAAGTTCTGTGCCAAAAAAAGAGAACTCTAAATCCTTGATTTGAAAGGGTTTTAACGCTCTCGAAACTGTTTAAACAGTTTCAAGTCAAAATAAACACGTTAATCGTTGGCTAGTTTGTTGTTGAAAAATAGCTAAGCAAAACTGTGAAATTTAATCAAAATAACCCCCGTTTTTATCGAGAAGTGTTACAATAATATTCATGAATATTTATACATTAAGGAGAGTTACGAATGACTGATGCTCTTGTGATACAAGATTTACGCAAAGTGTACGCTTCAGGTGTTGAAGCGTTGCGGGGGATTGATTTAACAGTCGAAGAAGGCGATTTTTATGCTCTTTTGGGACCGAATGGCGCAGGAAAATCAACGACGATTGGGATTGTGACCTCGTTAGTTAATAAGACTTCGGGGAAAGTCAAAATTTTTGGGTATGATTTAGATACGGAGATGGTGCGGGCGAAGCAACAGATTGGGTTAGTGCCGCAGGAGTTTAACTTCAATCCGTTTGAAACGGTCCAGCAGATTGTGGTCAATCAAGCGGGCTATTATGGGGTGTCTCGTAAAGAAGCCATGAAACGGAGTGAAAAGTATTTAAAACAATCCAACTTATGGGAAAAACGGAACGAACGGGCTCGGATGCTTTCTGGCGGAATGAAACGTCGCTTGATGATTGCTCGCGCGCTGATGCATGAGCCGAAGTTATTGATTTTAGATGAACCAACTGCAGGTGTCGATATTGAATTGCGCCGTGAAATGTGGGCCTTTTTACAAGAGTTAAATGCGCAGGGAACCACGATTATTTTGACGACCCATTACTTAGAAGAAGCAGAGATGTTGTGTCGCAACATTGGGATTATTCAGTCTGGTGAATTGATTGAAAACACCAGCATGAAGCACTTGTTAGCAAAATTACAATTTGAAACGTTTATTTTTGATTTAGCACCTTATACGCAGGCGCCAGTTATTGAAGGCTATCAAAGCGTATTTGAGGACGAGTTAACGTTAGCGGTGGAAGTGGAACGAAACCAAGGAGTCAATCACTTGTTTGAACAGCTAAGTCAACAAGGAATCAAAGTATTGTCAATGCGGAATAAGTCCAACCGTTTGGAAGAGCTCTTCTTGAAGATTACCGAGGATACGTACCAAAGGGAGGATCAACATGTTTAGTCTGTATTTTACTGCTTTAAAAAGTTTAGCTGTGAAGGAAACCAACCGTTATTTACGGATTTGGGTCCAAACACTGGTACCGCCAGTAATTACGACGTCCTTATATTTTGTGATTTTCGGGAAAATGATTGGCGGGCGAATTGGCGACATGGGCGGTTTTTCTTATATGGAATTTATCGTGCCAGGTTTAATTATGATGTCAGCCATTACAAGTTCGTACGCCAATGTTTCATCTTCCTTTTTCTCACAAAAATTCCAGAAAAATATCGAAGAAATTCTTGTGGCGCCAGTTCCAACTCATGTGATTATTTGGGGATTTGTGATTGGTGGCGTTGGTCGTAGTATTTTGGTCGGTGCGTTAGTCACCATCATTTCTCTATTTTTTGTGCCATTGCACGTTGTTTCTTGGCTGATGGTCATCATGACTTTATTGATGACAGCGATTCTCTTTTCTTTAGCTGGTTTGTTAAATGGTATTTTTGCGCAATCCTATGATGATGTATCGATTGTGCCAACCTTTGTGTTACAGCCTTTAACCTATTTGGGTGGGGTTTTCTATGCCATTTCCATGTTGCCGCCATTTTGGCAAGCTGTCTCAAAAGTTAATCCGATTGTTTACATGATTTCTGGGTTCCGGTACGGTTTCCTAGGGGTTCAAGATGTGCCAATTGGTATTTCTATGACCATTTTAATCTTATTTATTGTCGTTTTATATGGCATTTGTTGGTACCTTGTAGAAACAGGGCGTGGCTTACGTAGTTAAGCCTGACGTAAAAAGATTAAACTGTCTGAATCACTCATTCTAGCGAGCGGATTCAGACAGTTTTCTTGTTTCTAAGTATGCCTTTTTTGATTCTTCGTGCATTTCCCTGTATAATAGCAATGTTTCGCACCAGAATATGTCGACAATTGTCGTTGAAAATAAAGAAAAAATCAGAAACGGAGTATATGAAGATGAGCAAGAATTTTTGGGCAACATTGCCAAAGCCCTTTTTTGTTTTAGCACCAATGGAAGACGTCACTGATGTGGTCTTTCGTCATGTCGTGAAAGAAGCTGGGGCACCAGATGTGTTTTTTACAGAGTTTACTAATTCAGATAGTTATTGTCATCCTGAAGGAAAAGACAGTGTGCGCGGGCGCCTCGTTTTTACAGAAGATGAACAGCCGATGGTGGCACATATTTGGGGGGATAAACCGGAATTTTTCCGTGAAATGAGTATCGGCGTAGCGGAGATGGGCTTTCAAGGATTAGATATAAATATGGGCTGTCCTGTGCCCAACGTGGCTGAGCGTGGAAAAGGCAGCGGGTTAATTTTGCGCCCAGAAGTCGCGGCTGAATTGATTGACGCCGCCAAAGCAGGTGGCTTACCTGTTAGTGTCAAAACACGCATTGGGTTTACTGAAATGGCGGAAATGGAGGCATGGATCACGCATTTATTAGAGCAAGACATTGCGAATCTATCCATTCATTTGCGAACACGAAAAGAGATGAGCAAAGTGGATGCTCATTGGGAGGTCATTCCGCAAATTATGTCTATTCGGGACCGTGTCGCACCGCAAACGACAATTACGATTAATGGGGATATTCCCGATCGTCAAAAGGGCCTAGAATTAGCAGAACAATATGGTGTAGATGGCATCATGATTGGCCGGGGGATTTTTAAAAATCCTTATGCCTTTGAAAAAGAACCCAAAACACATACGCCACAAGAATTGCTGGGCTTGCTACGTTTACAATTGGATTTGCAAGACAAATATGCAGAATTGGTGCCTCGTTCCATCGTTGGGCTGCATCGCTTCTTTAAAATTTATGTCAAAGGCTTTCCAGGTGCCAGCGATTTAAGAGCACAATTAATGAATACAAAATCAACGGATGAAGTGCGCCAGTTGTTAGCGACGTTTGAAGCAGAACATGGTGTGCTTGACTAAATAAAAAAAGAGAGGAGCGTGGGACAAAAATCACTTTGGATTTTTGCTCCACGCTCAAAAACTGATAAACGGCGGGAACAGAAGCAACTCCTTCGGAAATAAGCCGAAATTCTCCAAAAATTAAAGAACAATTTTCGGAAATTTCTTCTTATTTCTCGGAGTTAAACACTTCTGTCCCGACCTCCTCTCTTTTGAATGCTTAATGCGCAATCATTTCTTGGGCAATTTCTTGTTTGCTTAAGTCGTTTGGATAATACGTTGGCCAGTTGTCCATTTCATTGAACAGACTTTCTTGGCTATCGCCGCCGAAGAAGATGTGGAAATGAGCGGCTTTCGTTGGTGCGATGTTGTGGTCGCTAAATTGGACGTATTTAAACCGCCCAGCATTGGCATCGTCTGTTTCAAAAAGGAAACGGACGCCACGGTTGCCTTTTGCATAGTTTAAAATTTTATAACCGGTTGCTTTATAGGTGAATTTTTGTGGTTTGCCATCGACCAGAAACTCGATGGTGGAATCAGTGATGTTGATGTGGTCGACATCGGTTTGATAGCCGGCATCATAGTAGGTTTTGTATTCGGCTGGTGTTTTATCTTTTTTCAGTTTCGCTTTGTAATCGAAGACTTGGTCTAATGTGCCATCTTTTAATAAAGGATAGACGGATTGCCAATTTCCAGCGTAATCTGTCAGTGTTCTCTCAGCCACCTCACTGTCTTTGAAATAGCCGTTAGCCACGGTTTTTTCTGTTTTTTCAGAGGTTTCTGGCTGAACCTCTTTCCCAGCTGTATCTGTTGTTTTTTTCAAAGCAGTTAAGTTTTCTTTCATTACAGAAAGATAATCTTCGCCATTGTCCATTTGTTTTTGTGTCAAACTTTCTAGCGGGTTTAGGACCTCCAATTGAACATTTGCTTCGTCAGCTAACGTTTTAGCAATTTTATCGTTGGCATTTTTTTCAAAATAAATATAGCGAATTTGATTGTCTGTGACATATTTTTTCAACTCTGCCAAACGCCCTGCAGTTGGCTCTTGTTCAGGTGTTAAACCAGCTATTGGCACTTGTTTTAAGCCGTAATCTAAGGCAAGATAACCAAATGCAGCATGTTGGGTAACAAAACTTTTTTGCTTAGCGTCTTTCAAAGCTGTTTGGAACTCTTTGTCTAAGGCTGTTAATTTTGTTAAGTATTTTTCTGCGTTTGTTTCAAATGTTTTGGCTTTTTTAGGGTAAAGTTTGACTAATTGTTCTTTGATGTTTGTAACTTCTTGGATGGCACGATGGGGTGAAACCCAAGTATGCGGGTCTAATTCATGGTGGTGGCCTTCTTCGCCATGTTCGTGGTCATGGTCGTGTCCGTCTTCGTCACTGCCAGGAAGTAAGACCATGTTTTCGGTACCTTTAATGACGTTCGGGGCTCCTTTTTTCCAGCCTTTAGCAGCTTTTGGTACCCAAGATTCCATATTTTCATTGTGATAAACGAAAACATCCGCATCATGGATGGTAGCCATATCTTTGGCGGATGGTTCATAATCGTGTGGTTCAGAACCAGCAGGGATTAACAATTTGACGTCTCCTTCATCGCCTACAATATTTTTA
>Ga0153943_1000108_pt1 | contig 31261 bp, 27 predicted proteins | sample TSNJ027MetaG_FD_104721 | JGI IMG/M metagenome (GOLD analysis project Ga0153943, IMG submission 104721) | Attine ant fungus gardens microbial communities from New Jersey, USA - TSNJ027 MetaG | ecosystem: Host-associated > Fungi > Mycelium > Unclassified | place: USA: New Jersey, Brendan T. Byrne...
AGGTTCTCTGACGGAAGCGGCAGTGGGGACGGCAGGGGTGACGCTGCGCGGTACCGACTATGCCTTCGCCGGGGTGAACCCGACCAGCACGCTGAGCGTGGGCAGTGAAGGGGCCGAGCGCACCATCACCAACGTCGCGGCGGGTCGTCTGTCGGCGACCAGCACCGATGCGGTGAACGGTTCGCAGCTGTTTGCGACCAACACCGCGCTGGAGAACATCGTCGTCAACGTTGATGGCCTGAAAGGTGATGCCCTGCTGTGGGATGAGAATCTGGGCGCGTTCTCGGCAAGCCATGGCTCCACCACGGTGAACAAAATCACCAACGTGGCGGCAGGCGAGCTGAGTGCGAAGAGCACTGATGCGGTGAACGGCAGCCAGCTGTATGCCACTAACCAGAAGGTCGATAACCTCGATTACCGGGTCACCAATATTGAGGAGTCTTACAACAATACGGTTATGCCAACCATGCGTTATCTGAAGGTGAACTCGACCGGGCCGGACGCGGTGGCCAGTGGAAAAGACGCTGTCGCGCTTGGTCAGGGTACGGTGGCCAGCGGTAATAACAGCATTGCGACCGGTAATGGCGCACAGGCTTCCGGAAACGGCGCTATCGCCACCGGTAACAATGCCAGCGCTTCGGGTACCGGCAGCGTGGCCATCGGCGATAACGCCTCGGTGACCGCCAGCAACTCGGTGGCGCTGGGCAGCGGTTCGGTTGCTGACCGTGATAACACGGTGTCCGTCGGCTCCGCCGGTAATGAACGTCAGGTGACTAACGTGGCGGCGGGGACGGAAGATACAGATGCGGTGAACGTGGCGCAGCTGAAGGATGCCACCGGCAGTATCACCAACAACGTGAGCAATATCAGTAACGGTAAGGACGGGATGTTCCAGGTGAATAACACCAGTAACTACGCCAAACCTGCCGTGAGCGGTAGCGATTCACTGGCGGGTGGCGCCGGATCGTCAGCCAGCGGCAGCAACAGCATGGCAGTGGGTACGAAGGCGTCGGCTTCAGGAGTAAACTCTGTCGCTCTGGGTAACGGTTCGTCGGCGACGGCCAAAAACTCGGTGGCGCTGGGCGCGAACTCCGTGGCTAACCGTGAAAATAGCGTCTCGATGGGCTACTCCGGTGGCGAACGCCAGGTAACCAACGTGGCAGCGGGTACGGAAACCACCGATGCGGTGAACGTCGGTCAGCTGAAACAGGGTGTCTCTGAATCGGTTAACTACACCAACAAGCAGTTTAACCAGTTGAAAAACATGGTTAATGACCAGAAGGACAAGCTGAGCGCCGGTATTGCGGGTGCGATGGCGATGTCCAGCCTGCCGCAGCCTTACACTCCGGGCGCCAGCATGGTCGGTCTGGGCGGGGGGACCTATCAGGGCCAGTCGGCGGTTGCGCTTGGTGTGTCGACCATCTCTGACAACGGTAAGTGGGTAACGAAGATATCCGGTACCACCAACAGTCAGGGCGACTTCGGTGCGTCAATCGGCGTGGGTTATCAGTGGTAACAGGCAGCAGGAGGCCCCGCCGGTAGTGGCGGGGCACTGTCCCGGTCTTTAAAGGAAGAAATGATGATGAAACAGATGAAGTTAGGCCTACTGGTCTCTGCCTATGCGATACTGCTGCTGACAGGCTGTACCCGGAGCCTGAGTAACTCCGATGAACAGGGGAAGGCGACCATGCCGATATTCCCCGATAAAGCGTCGGCGGTCAGAAGCGAAGGCAGCTACCCGGATGTGAATGCGCTGGCGAAAATCAGGCCGGGAATGAGCAAAGCCCAGGTGTATGAGCTGCTGGGCGTTCCGCACTTTAAGGAAGGCGTTATGCGGGTTAAGGAGTGGGATTATATCTTCCATTTCCCGACCGCCGCCGGTTCAGTGGTGACGTGCCAGTACAAGGTGCTGTACGACAGCAGCATGAAAGTGGGCGATACGCACTTCCTGCCGGAAAACTGCCTGACGCAGCTGGCCCCGGCGAAGCCTGCGGTCATGCAGCGTGAACTGAAAGCGGAAACCCTGTTTGCCTTTGCCAGCGCGCAGTTAAGCACGCAGGGGGAAGCGCAGATCCGCCAACTGGCGGCGGAGATTCGTCAGTCCGGGCAGGACGTTCGCCAGATAACCATAACCGGTCATACCGATCGTTTCGGCTCAGCCGAAAGCAACCTGCGCCTGTCGCAGGCCCGGGCGGAGTCCGTGAAGTGGGTGCTTATCGCCAGCGGGCTGCCGGCGAACATCATGACTTCTATCGGAATGGGCGCTTCCATGCCGCGGGTGCAGTGTGAAGGCGGCAAATCAGCGGCAACCATCGCCTGCCTGGCGCCGAACCGACGTATCACGATAGACGTGCAGTAACAGGTCAAAGTCTTATTTAAAGAGGATAACGGAATGAAAGGAAAGCTTAAGCGTAGTGCACTGATGGTGATGCTGGCTTCCCTGTCAGCGTCAGGGATGGCGGCGGCAGAAAGCCCGGCAGCAAAAGCCACGACAACCTCCACGGTGGCGGTGATGTCGATCCCGGCATACACTCTGATCACCGATTCGTTAAACAGTTTGGTGCCTAGGGTCAATGGTAAGGTGAACGAACCGGTGATGCGGCTGGTGTGCGACATGGCGCGCGGTGACCGGGTGCGGGCGGATATCATTCGGGCGCTGGAGAACAGCAAAGTGAACGTGGCGGCGGTGCCGGTGCAGGGCAGTCCGCTGTCCGTCCTGGTGCACGGGGATACCCGCCTGCAGCAAAGCGTGTGCGCGTCGTACCTGGCGACATCGCTGTTTGATACGCCGGATAACGCCCGCTACCGCGGCGTGAAGAAAGAGCAGGTCAGCGAAGAGAAGCTGCTGCCGGCACCGGCAAAATGGAAGGTGTGGGAAGAGCAAAAAACCGAAACGGTGACCACTGAACGTCAAACTGTCAGCTGGGACACGACAAAATTCGCTGAGGACGTGAAGGTGCAGGTGGCGCTGGCGAAAGCTACGGCCCAGCTGTATGCGCTGCTGGCGACGAATCTGGGGACTCAGCCGCAGACGGCGGCGATGGTGGATGCCCGGGTGAAGCAGTCGCTGGCGGATCTGGCGGGCGATTATCTGAACTCGGTACAGCAGATGTACCGCGACACGCAGGCGCAGACCATGACGGTGAACCTGCTGAATGAAACCGGATACGCGGTGTCGGACGGGACCGGAAATGTCCTGCGCCGCAGCGATACCGGGCTGAGGCTGACTTATCGCGGTATCGAGTGGCTGGGTAACGGGAAAATCCTCGGCAAGGATCATTTTGTTAATCTGAGCCTGCGGGATATTCCTGTTGCAGTCGCTGAGCCGGTTGTTGAAGAGAAACCGCCGGTAAAAGGGCGGAGGAAATAACAGCGTAATTTTATGGCACCATCACCAATGAAGTTAATCTGAGTATATTGTTAATTACTATTATGTTTATCAACGTAACGTATTATCATTGGCTCATTTTAACTTCATTTTTCATGTGTTATATAAAGAGGTGAAACAATGGGGTTGCTTAAAAATCAGGCTTTGGTGAATGTTTTACAATAAGAGGTCTACCTTCACGGGGCGAGTACTGGAAGTTTATTTTTTTTAGTATCGTACTAATTATAATAGATGTTTCGGCTAGTGCAAAGTTTGGCCACGATAGTGTTGCCCTGCTTTTTGCTACAACAGTGTTTAATTTGTTTTTTTTGGGGGGGCAGTATTTACATCATAATCAGAAGGTTGCATGATATCTGAAAAAACGGGAAGTGGGCTTTTCTGCTTCTTTTTCCTCTGGTAAGCCCTATTATCCTTTTGGTTTTCATGCTTAAAAAAAGCCAGGAGGGCAGTAATGAGTTTGGCCCTTCTCCGCTGGCGCTAAAAAATAAAGCTGGATAATCGCTTGAACTCGCTTCTAAAAAATAGTTGAGAAGTGTAAGTCAGCATATTAAATAAAATCTCGCGCTGCCTGATTCGATGGATTATGCCTGAATATCATTATAGACCGGGATCGTATACCTTATATATGGAGTAAGTAGTCATGAAATTTGGAACTCTTTTTAGTGCCCTGTTAATCAGCTCTGCCGGGCTTGCTTTTTCAACTGCGGCACCGGCGGCGGATAAAACTCAGGTGGTTAAAGTTTTGGGCGGTAAGGCGACGGTAGAGCTGCCGGTTGAATTTGTCAGAATGCCGAAGGCCATTTTTAAAGTCATCTATGGGGAAGAAGAAGATCGGCCGCAGGAGGCGTGGTATGTAGAAAAGGAGGGTGGCAACGTTTTTATTTCATTAAATATTTTAGACGAAGAGCTGAAGGAAGCCATGATTCCAATGGTGACAGCGACAATGAAAAATGAGTGGAGCGAGTACTCGCCTTCGATGTCACAGGTGAAAGTGAATAGTCACAAAATGGGACGTCTGGAGTTCAATGTTCCCGACGATGAGGGGAAGGGACATACCCATACTATGATACAAGTTTCTTCTTTTAACGGAAAAATGATGCTTGTGGAGTATTACGTGAGAAGCGAGCTGGAGAGTAAATATAAACCAGCAGGTAGGGTTGCGCTCTCTTCACTGAAGTATTAAGCGGGTAGCCAATAATGAAATGGTTTCACTGTGCGTTCTTTCACCATTATCTGGATCTCAATGACCGGGCCAGCCGCCGTGAGTTCTGGTGGTATCAATTTGTAGTAGTGGTTATTTATATCGGAAGCGGGGTGCTATCATTCTTGTTATCTGATGCTCCGCAGGATGTGGTACCAGTGATATATGCGGCGATGGGTTTAGTCCTGCTGTTTCCATCTTATTCCTTATTAGTACGTCGTTTGCATGATATCGGTCGCTGCGGATGGTGGGGAATGTTGATCATCCTGCCGGTGGTTGGCTGGCTGGTTCTGTTGTTTTTCCTGGCAAGAAGAGGTCAGGAGAGCGAGAACCGATATGGTATGCCACCGGTGTATTTTTTTGAATAAGACATTTTACCGCTTCTGTTTTGTTTGCCTGCCCTGGATACAAAACGGCGGCAGATCGTTTTGTATATCAATTTTCGATCTACTTTTCCTTCAACATCATCAGCATCGCTGTCGGTATCGCTTCATCTTCGTCGACAGCGATGTGCCCGCATTTGCCAGACTATTTCGCCAGTACCCAGTCACTCCCCTGTATGCGATCGCCAATAATGGGATAGAGTGCAGAACGCAGCGTTAAAGGCAGACCGTGACGGTAACTGAAAAAGGCCAGAATCAGCGCCACAATGGCACAGATTGCCCAAGCGTGCAGACCCCAGTGGAAGAAGGTCAGACGCATTGCTTCCTTCGCTGCCGCAACGGTCTCTGGGGTGCCGACGGGAGGCGAAAGATAATGCATCACCGGTTCGGCAACGCCAAAGAACATCAGACCGATCCCCATCCCCGCTGAAAAAAGCATTGCAAACCAGGAGTGATAGCTGAAATCAGGCTGCGCATGGCCCGGGCCCAGCTTGATATCACCGTAGCGTGAGAGTCCCGGGAACGTGACACTCAATAAATCAGGGCCACAGCAAGGATGTAGAATCAACTGGCATTCGTGAAGATTTGTTGTTGAAGTAGTTTAAAAATTTTGTCGGCGACATCCGGGAATACAGCGGCAAAGGCGACAAGAAGGAAAATTAACAAAGCAGATGTAAAGAATACCGCTTTGTTAATCTGACTTGAAGACTTCCTTGGGATTGTATCATTTTCACTCATAATCATTTATTCCATTAATTTAATCCGCACTGGATAGATGGTACTACCTCTCACAGAGTAGCAAAGTTCAACTGGCTATGCGGCGTTAATCGGAACGCGTGGTGCAACGAGTGCCGATACAAATCATCCCAAATTTTCATATTTTCCAAGGGTTTCTTAGTTAGTCAGCCTGCCACTTCTTGGAACATTTAACTTGCGTAATATGTATCAGACTTGTGATATACGTTAAGTGAAGTATATTAGGCACGAATTACCAGCGCCTGCTTTTGGCACGCAGCGGACATTGTTGACAGAACTGAAGGTCTGCTGTGAGCGAAAAACGGACCTTCAAATCCGAACCGGTTCAATTGATTAACCTTGGCTGTCAGTCAAGCCATCGTTAACATGAATCCGATCGAAAATTCCTTATCGCATTTTTTACAAATACGCAGTGTCAAGAAAGACAGATTCTGGCTCATGACAAGTAGAGTGGTTCATTTGTATAAAGAGACTTCACCTTCAGGACGCGTTTTGAACCTGCGATGCATCCACAGGTATTGCTCAGGAGCACGGAGAATTTCACGCTCGATGATCTTGTTCATATAATTCGCTGCGGCGACCTTGTCTTCCCCTGGATAGCCTGACAACGGATTGCTGATACACATGTGATAACCTTTTTTATCGTTACGTCGAATCATGCTAATTGTGATCAAGTGTGCACCAGCGAGTTTTGACAGAGCATACGTTCCGTTCGTCGTGGCTGCTTTTTTTACCGAGAAAAAAGGTGCAAAAACGCTTCCTTTAGACCCATAATCCTGGTCTGGTGCAAACCAAACGGCTTCACCAGCTTTTAGCGCATGAACAAAACCAGATAAATTACGTCGATTAATCATAGCCTTATTTGAACGCATACGCCCTTTTGTCTGTACCCATTCCATTAATGGATCATTGTGTGGGCGATACGTTGCCATCATAGGATGGCATAACCCCATTACTCTTCCACACAACTCAAGGGACATAAAATGAATCCCGACAACCATTACTCCTCTTGTCGCACCGGTCAGGTTTTCAAGCCCTTCGACATCAAACCATTTTTTGACTCTCGCATCGCTCCAGAACCAGGCCATTCCTGTTTCCATCAGTCCCAGCCCGAGAGAAACAAAGTTTTTATTAACCATCTGGCTCCGGGCAAACGGTGTCATCTCGGGAAAGCACAGTTCGATATTTCTAATCGCAATTCCTTCCCGGCGTTTCAGAAAGGGTCTGGATATTTTTCCAAGGCCAGAACCCAGAATATGTAAAACCGGGTAAGGAAGTTGAACGAGAAGCCACAGCAGACCCAAACCAGACCAGGTAAGCCAGTGGCGAGGGTGAAGTAAATTATGAGTAAAAGTCTGTGCCATAAATTTCCTTAATGCTAATGAAGGTTATAACGCAAAAGGAAAACAATGAGGCAATTCGTCTTTAGCGATACATTTTGTTTTAGATAATTTAAATTCATCTGAATTCAGGAAAAAATTTTTTCCAATGACTGGTGAATAATTTAAAGAGCCAGGGGTGAATTGTAAGCCAGCAAATTCATTCTGTTATAAATCAATGATTTTATCATTGATACTCAAGGAATTGTCTTCTTGATTCATCATCATCAAGGTACTCAAAAGAAAGAAGCCGAATTTTGGTAAGTTTATAAAACTACTCACAATCGTTTCGTTGAATAATTTCGCCTGGTTTGAAACATATCCCGGATGCCACCCGAATAATCGCATATTTACCATGACTAAACCTGACCCGGTGAATACAGAAAGGTTGGCCAGCCTGTCCGTGACAGCTGTTCGACATGATATGCCCTTCAATAAAAACAGATTTTTTAGATTTCATTATCATACCCTCGACAAAAGCAGTACAGGAGGAATGTTGTCATTTTCCGACATCACTGACGTTAAGTGGCAGAAGCTGATCAGCCGCCGATACACCAGCATTCTGAAGGTCTGAACAACAGTCCGCAGGCAGGGCACTCAAGAACCGCATCTTTTCTTAGTTTACCTGCTTTCTGATCGGCTCTGTGTGCACATACCGGGCAGGCAACATGAACCGGTCTTTCTTTAAAATACCTGAGCCCATTTGTATAAGACATAAATAATTCTCTGAGGAATAGAGTGATTATTATACGCTTTAATATAAAAATAACTGGCATAAGTTATGTTAAGTTGTGTCTGAATGAGGTTATCAGATATTGAAAATTGAACGTCTGATTTATGGTACACTACCCTTCCGTGAGAAATTTAAGATGAAATCAGAAGACACCCTTGACTGGTATCCGGCACAACTACCGCCTGTGAAAATTATTCTTGGCGAAGCCGTGCTGGCTGTGGGTAAACAGGGCCGACCAATTAATACCCGCACCTTGCTGGAATACCTTCAGGTCATGCAGGACAAACAAAAAAGGCGGGATGACAAAATCGCCATGCAGACTGCGATTGATGTTCTCAGGGATAATCAGCGCATTAACGGCAGACGTTAATGCACCTCCGGGATCAGGATCAGTTCTGAATGATCTCAACCGTATGGTTTTGTCCATCATCCTTCAGAGGTATTCTGTCATCAGGGAGGAGAACACCATCCAGCGTCACGCAATATTCTGCATCGCCGCGTGAAACACTAATCTGATAATGGCTTTCACCATATTGATATGCCATAGAAAAAGACGACCACTCATCCGGTAACCTGGCATGAACACTAAAGTCAGTGCCGGAACGTTTTATCCCCAGTAATTCCTCGGTAAGTAAACGCCAGGCCCAGCCTGCGGAACCGGTATACCAGCTCCACCCTGCACGTCCGGTATGGGGAGCGACGCTGTAGACATCAGCACTCATGACATAAGGCTCAGCTTTATAAATCCCGACAGAGTCCGCATTCAGGGTATGATTTATAGGGCTGAGCATTGACCAGAGTTGCCAGGCTCGTCCGGCATTCCCCATTCGGGCAAAGGCCATCACTGCCCAGATGGCGCCATGCGTATACTGCCCTCCGTTTTCCCGCACGCCTGGCAGGTACCCCTGTATGTAGCCCGGATTTGGACCGTGTCCGTCGAAAGGAGGCGTTAACAGTTTGATCAGCCCTCCTTCGTTATCCACAAGGTGCTTATCCAGCGCCTGCATGGCCTTTGCGCACCGTCCCGGGCTCGCGGCGCCGGACAATACAGACCAGCTCTGCGCAATCGCATCAATCCGGCAGTCCTGTGAGGTTTTCGATCCCAGGGGAGTACCATCGTCAAAATACCCGCGCCGGTACCATTCCCCATCCCAGGCGTGGGCTTCGAGATTACTTTGCAGGCGCAGAGCCTGTGAACGGCACATCGCGGCGACGCTTTCATCCAGCCTGCGCTCCGCCAGCGCTGCAAACCGCTGCAAAATGTCGTACAGGAAGAAGCCCAGCCAGACGCTTTCACCTTTGCCTTCGATACCCACCCGGTTCATCCCGTCATTCCAGTCACCAGCCCCCATCAGCGGCAGGCCATGCTCCCCGAAGCGAAGTCCATAGTGAATAGCTTTGACGCAGTGTAACCAGAGTGTCTCTTCGGTGCCGCTGATGACCGGCGTGTCATAGACAGACTCTTCACCAGGCTGAAGCGAACGTCCCTCCAGATAAGGAATGCGTATTTCCAGTGCATCCATATCCCCCGTCGTTTCAACATAGTGGCAAACAGCAAGCGGCAGCCAAAGATAGTCATCGGAACAGCGGGTACGCACACCGTTGCCGTGTGGCGGGTGCCACCAGTGCTGCACATCCCCCTCGATAAACTGCCGTGATGCACAGAGTATTATCTGTTCACGCATCCGGTCAGGAGCAGCGTGGCTCAGAGCCAGCGTATCCTGCAGCTGATCGCGAAAACCAAATGCACCGCCAGACTGATAGTAGCCACTCCGGGCCATAAGACGGCAGGCGACCGTCTGATACAACAGCCAGCCATTAACCAGTAAATTTACGGACGTGTCGGGGGTGTTAACTACGATTTTATCGAGAACATTGTGCCAGTGATTATGAATCCGGTTCAGCTCCTGGCGGACCGTATTCTCGTTCATGTAGCGGGCCAGCGTCTCCTGAGCACAAACATCATTCTCCTCTGCGCCGAGGATAAAAATAAACGTCCTCTGGTCCCCGTCAATTAATGTAACCGCCGATTGCACCGCTCCGCAGGGATCCAGACCGGCCCCCGTCTTACCAGAAAGCTTTTGCAGTTTCATGGCCGAAGGGGCGTGAAGGGAACCATTACGACCAATAAACTCCCGGCGGTCCCCTGTCAGAGAACAGTCATTACCGCTGACGGCAAAAAATGCAGTTCGGCCGCCACCATTATCACCATAAAAGTTATTCGCAAGCACCCCGCAGCCGCCGGGCGTTCTGGCCACATGTGTCACAATGTGAGGGGCTGAGCGCGTTCGTGTTTCTCCGAGCGTCCACTCTACATAGCCTGTGACGGAAAGTTGACGTGTCCGTCCCGAAGAGTTACTGAGCGTCAGGAGCACCAGTTTAACCGGATCTTCTTCAGCAACCAGGACCGTCAACTCGCTGTCTATACCACTCTCACGATGGGCAAAAACGCTGTAGCCAAAACCATGGCGGGTCAGGTAATCACCGTGTCCGCGAACAGGTAAAGCCGTCGGCGACCAGCACTCCCCGCTCTCTTCATCGCGCAGGTAATATGCCTCGCCGCTGCGATCGCTCACCGGATCGTTCTCCCACGGCGTCAACCGGTATTCATGGGCATTCTCATACCAGGTATAGGCCTGCCCTGCCTCTGAGATCACACTGCCAAAACGGGAATTTGCCAGTATGTTCGACCAGGGAGCCGGTGTAAGCGCATTTTCCCGAAGGACGATCTGATACTCCCGCCCATCCTGAGAAAATCCACCGTACCCATTGAAATGGCATAACTCACTGGTATCAGGGCTCCAGTCCGTATGTTGATTACGCTCGCGCACAGCACGCGGAATGAATGCCCTTGCCGGCGATTTCAGGGTATGAATACGCTGGTTAAGCTGTTCATTAATCCCCCCTGCGCGGTCATCAAGATAAAGACAGGCCACGCTCATCAAAAGCAACTTATCCTCAGCGGAGAGATGCTCACCGTTCCGGACAAAAAGCCCGCCCTTTTTATCCAGCAGACTGGCTTCAGACCCGGCATAAATTAACTCCATAATCTGATTTTGTAATCCCTGCTGGTAGCCGCCGGGGCTGTTATTCAGGATAACCAAATCAACATCCAGCCCTTTCTGTCTCCAGTAACGGTGTGCCTGAATCAGTGTGGTCACTGAGGTGATACTTTCCTCGCTGGTTATACTCAGCAGCACTATCGGCAGATCCCCTGAAATTGCCCAGCCCCACAGTCCGGACTGGCCACGCCGGTTGCGGCCGATCGCCTGGCCTTCGGCGCGCAGCTCCTGGACAGGGTAAAGCACAGCGCTGGCGAGACTATTGAACAACGTGGCATCATCTTCACTGGCGTTCATCTGGCGCAATACCACCAGACTGTGAGACCAGGCCAGTTCAAAGATGCGATCGGCGATAGGGTAATCGCGATATTTCTCCAGCAACGCCAGGCTCTGCTGACGGGTCTCGCTGATGCCATAAATGATATCAATCGTAACCGGCTGCCCCGGCTGCAGAATGATGGCGTTGCGAATTGCCAGTATCGGATCCAGCACCGAGCCCGACGTGTTGCCTAGTATCCCACCCGTCTCTATTGCCTGTGCATTCGCAGGGTTTCTGCCACGTCCAATAAACCTTGCCCTGTCCGTTTCAAACGACACGTTATGTCGGTTATCGCCGTGCACCACCATCATGTGAAACAGGCAAGGGCCCGGTTCATCCGGTGAGCGCGGGCGCCGGTGGCAAAGAATAGCGTCACGCTCAGAAGCCAGCTCAGTCTGAATAAACAAATTGCTGAATGCCGGGTGTGCCAGATCGCTGGCATCAGGTGCCAGTACCACTTCAGCATAGGTTGTCAGCTCCAGAGAGCGAGGCTTGCGACCACGATGAATCAGTGTGAGCCGTCGCAATTCAACATCATCCTCCGGAGAGATCACCACCTGAGTTTTGACGCTGAGTCCCCCTAAGCTGCGTCTGAATTCTGCCCCCGCATCGGTGAACAACACTTCCTCGTCTTGTCCGCTGGTGTAGCCTGTTGGTTGCCAGGTATTGCTCCACACATCTCCCGTCTGGGTATCGCGGATGTAGCAGAATGCTCCCCAGTTATCACGGGTGGTATCACTGCGCCAGCGCGTTAGTGCAATATCATTCCAGCGACTGTAACCACCGCCGCCCGCGGTCAACATCAGATGATAATGGCCGTTGGACAGGAGTTGAATATCCGGGGCGGGGGTATCCACGCTATAGAAAATACGGGGTTCATAGCGAACGGGTTTGACCATGCCCTCATGAGATTCAAAATGACGGCGCGGACTGTACAGATCGACCGCATCCGGCACGCGCTCCTGTAACAGCAGACTCGCTGACCGGAATACCGTGCTGGACATAAAGCGTTCAGTCATGGGGGCATCAAGCAGCACATGAGCCAGCGCCTGAAATGCCATACCCTGGTGATGCGCCATCCAGGACTGTACCACCGCATAGAGCTGACCGGTTGCAAGACGTGAGGGGGTATAGTCCAGCGCTTCATAAAAACCGTATTCTCCGCGTGCACCATTTTTTTGCAGCCTGAACAGGTTCTCACAAGCTCTCTGTGGGGAAACCATCAGCGCCAGCAGCGTGGCGTAAGGAGCAACAACCATGTCATCGGCAAGTCCCCTGCGCAGACCGAGCCCCGGTACGCCAAATGCCTGATACTGATAATTATGCTGAACATCAAAAGCATGATAGCCAGACTCTGAAACACCCCATGGTACCCCGCGTTCTTTCCCCCATTGAATCTGGCGCATAACCGCCGACTGACTCATTTCATCGAGCAGGCTGCCGGGCCAGGCGGGCATCACCAGATTCGGCATCAGATATTCAAACATGGATCCGCTCCATGACATCAGGGCAGTTTCATTATCAATCGTGGTAAACAATCGACCCAGCGCGTACCAGCTTTTAAGAGGCAGCTGATTAGTCGCAATGGCAAGAAAACTGGTCAGGCGGATTTCAGACGGCAGGAGATCGTAGTGGCTCTTGTCAGGCATATTGGTGTCACAGTTATAACCGACGCTGAGCAGACTGGTTGCTTCACTGTACAGAAAGGCGAAATCCATCCGGGCATGCTCATCCAGCCGCTGTTCCAGCTCGGTGATAATATTGAGTCGCATTCGGGCCTGCTCCGCCACTGACGCCGGAGGCGTTCCTGTACCGGTTAATGTCGGACGGGCAAGCTCGCTCAGCGTCGGCAGCGTCTGTTCATTCCAGGATGCAGGCAACCAGCCAAGCAACAGAGACCACTCATGGCAAAGCTGAACCAGTTGATGCTCCAGATGTCCAGCCCAGCGCATCTGAAGAGGAGATCCCTGATGACATGCGCTGGTCAGATGGTTGCACTGGGTGCGCATGCTTTTCAGTTCGCTGAAAAGCGCCTGCGGAGAGAGCGACACCGCGTTCAGGCAATGCTTGCGCAGCAGTCTCAGGCTGTCAGGTGGGTTCTTACCCCACTGTTTTTCCAGAATATCCAGCGTATCGTTCAGTCCTGCCAGTATCTGTTGGTTGCTTAAAACAGGCTGATGACGCATGGCGGACAGGCCTGCACGCAGGGTCAATAAATGCCCGGCCATATTGCCGCTGTCGACGCTGGAGATATAGCGTGGACTGAGGGGGACCAGCGTACGGGTGTCATACCAGTTGTAGAGATGGCCCCGGTAGTGCTCCATTTTATCCATCGTGTCGAGCGTGAACGACACGCGCCGGAGCACCTCTCCGCCAGGCAGGTAGCCAAAGTCCCATGCCGTCAGGTTAGCCATAAGTGAAAGACCAATATTGGTAGGAGAAGTTCGGTGTGCCACCGTCGGTTGTGGTATTTCCTGATAATTATCAGGCGGAAGCCAGTTCTCTTTTGCTGTGGCAAATGTTTCAAAAAAAGCCCAGATTTCACGGCTTGTCTGGCGTAACAGCTGTTTTTGTTCCTGATTAGGCGAAAAAACCTTTCGCACGGGCTGGCGACTCAGCCAGCTCATCAGCAGCGGTGCCACACACCATACCAAACCGATCGGTAACGCAATCCCCAGCAGCTGTGGGGCAAATTGTCCGGTCAGTATTGTCAGCGCCACGCCACCGGCAGCGTTCAGCCACATCGCCTGATAAAAACGTGCAACAGTGGGTCTGGCCTGACTGCTGTCCTGGCTGTGGCTGACCCACTGGCTGAGGTGACGCCTGCTTATCCCCAGTCGCCATAGCGTCACGGCGATCGCTTTCAACGAATATCCGGCTTCGTGCGGCAGTATCGTAAAATTAAGGCTGATACCTGACAGACGCTTCAGCGCGCCCGCCCCCACCAGTAACAGATGCGGCTTCACGCGGCGACGCAGAGGTTTATGCAGAAGGTCATGGGCGATGCAGAGGATGGCTGGCAACAGCCATATCAGCAACAGTATGCCCAGCCAGTAAACCGGATTGGGTACCCAAAGCAGAGTGAAGAACAGCAATACCAGTAAGGAGGGGGCGACCAGACTGCGACGTAGATTATCGAGTAATTTCCAGTAAGAAAGCGCGGTCAGCGGATTCCTGACCCGGGTTCCATCGGCTTTTCTGACGCGTGGTTTTAGCCAGTTAAGCAGTTGCCAGTCACCCCGGATCCAGCGTGAACGTCGTGCAACATCCGACAGATAATTATTAGGGTACTGTTCGTACAGTAACACCTCGCTCAGCAGACCCGAACGTGCATAGCATCCTTCAAGCAGATCGTGGCTGAGTACCAGATTTTCCGGGCAGATGTTGGTAGTGGCCTGCATAAAAATATCAACATCGTAAATCCCTTTGCCCACAAACGAGCCTTCCCCAAAGAGATCCTGATAAATATCCGAAGACATCATCGAATAAGGGTTATTGCCCGGTACGCTGCTGCGCAGGGCTGCGTAACGCCCCTGACCGTTGCGTGGTATCTCCTCCGCAAGACCGGGCTGTAAAATACCGAATCCTTTGACAACCCTCTGGCGTACCGGATCATACTCAGGCGTATTCAGCGGATGCGCCATCGTCGCGACGAGTTTGTGTGCCGTATCGCGCGGGAGCACCGTATCGCTGTCCAGGGTAATGACGTATTTTATGTGACCCGGTAAAAGGTGGGCAGGCATCTCTGCAACGCTGACGAATTGCGTTCCGGGATGGCGCAACCAGCTGTTCAGTAACGCCAGTTTTCCCCGCTTGCGTTCATAGCCCATCCACGCTCCTTCCGAGGGGTTCCATTCAGGCTGGCGATGTAACAGATAAAAACGTGGTCGGCCGGAGGGGTAGCGGCGATTAAGCGCCTGCGTATCGGCGATAGCCTGTCTGAGCAGCGCGTGACTTTCCGGCGAGGGTTCATTTTCAGAATCAGCAAAATCAGTGAGCAGCGCGAACCTGAGATTTTCGTTTTCATTCCCCAACCAGCAGACTTCAAGACTGGTGAGGAGCTGGCTGAAACTTTCGTGGCTGGTCAACATGCAGGGAATGACTAATATGGTGGCACTGTCAGCGGGAATACCGGCTGAAAAATCCATCCCCGGCAAGGGTCGAGGAACGCGAAAACGGGTGGTTGCATCACTGAGCAAATCGCTCATTAACTGAGTTAATGCGATAATCAGAGGTAATATCACCGCGATCAATAGCCAGTCTGCGCCCTGCATGGCGGTTTCGTGCAATATTGCTGCGGTCGCTGCGGTTGTCAGCAACGCCAGGCTTCCAAGCCATGACAGCAGGGTTATTCTGTTGAAACTGTGCCGCAAGCGTATGAGCCTTGAGGCGTCTGCCAGGAGATGAATATCCAGCGCCTGTCGACCTTCGCCCGCAAGATAATAACCAACATGATGTTCCGGTGTATCAGGCGCTTTTTCCTCTGAAAACGCCAGCGCCTTCTCAGCAACCTCAGGCTCGCTGAGACCACTGTCTCTGGCCAGAACCTCAACTACGTGCCGGTAATGATCCCGGGTATTGAAGTGCATCCGGGGATAGATGCCGGCAGGATCATTGCGTAATGTCTGTTCGACAACGCTTATCGTTTCGGCGAAATCAGCCCAGTCCGTTTCACTCAATAATCGCAGGCCTGCGATGCTGTTACTGACGGACAGCTGGCTGGCGGCAAGCTGCTGATTGAAACTATGTATGAGAACGTCAGTGGTGATCCCCTGTTCCCGAAGGCACTGATCAACCCAGGTCAGAGGTAACGACAGCGCGTTGCCATGCCCCTGCAGGCGCCGCACCAGCTCTGCGACAAACGCACTGGTTAACGGAGGTCGGGAGCGCGCCATATCGGCAACCACCATGATTAAATCACCAGGCGCACTCTCTGCGCATTCGACAATCCTTGTTATCCACGTATCGGCAAGGTTTCTGTCCTGCTGCGCTTTTATCACTTCCATACTGATACGACGAAGATTTTCAATCAGCGCCAGGCGCAGCATTCCCGGTAACGCCCAGACTTCACCCAGCGTCAGCGGCGTCACCTGTTGATATGCAGTGAGATAGCTGGTCAGGCTGGCGGCATCCCAGCGGCCATCGCCGTGAGCAATAGCCTCTGATGCAATATGATAAATTCGTGGGCAATTCAGCGGCGATACCAGCGATGGAAGACCTTTGCCAAAGCTTTTCGGCAGATGCTGGCGGACAGTGCGGATTTGTTCCTCAATCAGATAATAATTGTCCAGCAGCCATTCACCGGCGGGCATGATACTGGTCTTTTTACCCGCGTTAAGCTCATAGCAGTTTTGGGTAATGACGGCCTCATTGTCGCCAAGCCGTTTCAGAAGATAATAAGGATGCTTATCCGGTGATACTTTATGAGTCCGCGCCAGCTTCTGGCCGTAGCGTTCCATCTGGGCGGTCGAAAAGAGTTCTGACCGCGGCGAGCTTTCACCGGCAGGATCGTTCGCCGAAAACGTTATGTTTTCGGCAGCATTCATCAGAATACGGGAGCGGTTAAACCACGCTCTTGGGTTCATTTTCATAGCATTGCTCTGATGCGACGTTAGCGCGCAGGAGCAGTTGCGAAATCAGTTCAGAAACGTTCTCTCAGGATGGGCGTCAGGCATCAGGGATTTAACAGCTGCCGGAATCTAACATAAGTATAGGACATGAGCTCTGTTCTGCGGTTTTTGTCGAGCTAGCGTCGGGAGATAAACAGAGCCTTACATCCGGGGCAAAGCATGGTCTGGTTGAGCCGGATTTTTGACAACGGTTGTACTGATTTTAAGCCACAAACAGGACAGGCAGCAGTGGCAGTAGACGCACTGCTGAAGAATTTCATTGCGTAATTGATAACAGACATAACCATTAACCTTTCAATGAATGAGCTTCACCGTACCACATGTGGTTAACTTTTAATCTATTTATTTGACACACTGAAAATCAGAAAAGATAAATGTTCGCAGCCACTGGCCCCCTGAGACCGTTTATCCGGCAAAATTCTATGCGCCTTCCAGGGATGAGTAATTCTGATGCGCGGAAGTTAACGGCTGAAATGTGAAGCAGAACGTCTTTTCGGCCATCAGATGGGATGACGAGGCCTTTACCACTGAGAATTTCAAAGCTTTTGACAATTCCTGTCATTTTATGGGATATCAATTCCTTATTGAAAACACGCAAAGCCTATACATTGAAAATAGCATACTGCCACATTTAATTTTCTTACAGGACTTCTTGGCGGAAAAAAATATTATTTGCTTATTTTAAATTCCCGTGCCTTAATGAATCCCATCAGTTCGATGTACAAACGAACGTTAAACATTTCTCGGGCATTCCTCATTACCAGGCGCTATCGCTGATATCCCCTCTTTTTGAGTCCATACCTTGAATGCTATACGTTTACTATTCAATATTATCATATGTAACGGGAGTCAGTATGACCTTAAGAATTAAAGGCCTGGTAAAATGGTTCAACAAAGACAAAGGATTTGGCTTCATCTCTCCTCTTGATGGCAGAAAAGATATCTTTGTTCATTTTTCTGCGCTCAACGGCGATGGTTTTAATACCTTATTTGAAGGGCAGGAAGTTGAATTCGCCATACATAATGGTGAAAAAGGTCCTGCTGCTACAAACGTAATACTTTGCGATAGATGAATCCTTGTGGATCTGTGACAACGATGAAGGATTATTCATGAGTAAACAAATCTATAAATTAAACCACAGAAAACCGTTTATTCTTAATATTCGGTCAGCATATTTTTGCGCATGTATGAGTGTGCTGACCGATGTGATGAAGTGCAGGCCTGCTGTATGAAAAGTCTGAAAACAGGGGCTAACTGATTATTAAATAATACAGTGCGTAAGCGGTCTGGCTGCCTCCGAAAGCATCACGTCTCTGATATTACTTTAATGGCATCTGCCATTTAACATCACTAAGAGAACAGAGTGATGGAAAAGACTAACAGAATTATGGTGACATATGATAAAAGTCCTTGTTTTCTTTAATGCCGAATACTGTAAAGTCATGACCGTTACGGAGGGTATATCCTCAATCAAGCAGGAATACCCAAACGGTGAAGAAACACATCTTCGGATTATGTCTGCCGGCTTTCCTTCCTTAACTGGCGATCATGGTATTGTTTACGTAGCTTCTGACAGGGAGTTAACGTCACAGCAGATACTTGATGCAGCCAGAAAATATTTATAGCATTTTTGTTATGCTCTCTGCTTCACGTTTACTTGCATACTTACCCTATTTATCAAAAGTGAACAAAAAATGAGTTAAAAACATTTATGGCCTGCTAGCAGGAGGTTTTTTTTACATTACACTTTTTTAGAACCACCTCTGAAAAGAGAGAATAATTCACTATCCTCTGACAAAGTCCAGGTATCTCTCTCCTGCGTGCCATCTTACCTTTTGTGAAAAATATTCCTAAGTGGCAGAGCTAATTAACTTAATGACTCTTCTGATTTAAAGTTCATCATGTATGACTGACGCAACAAGTTATGATGGTATCCAAAAGCTCTCCGGGTGGCTCCTGGCATTATAGTTTTAAGCACCTACAGAAATGCATGGACATTTCGTAGGAGTTAGATTTTAGTTCTTGCATATTCTTCTTAAATTTGTATTGCGATAAGAGATTTATCTAAGTAGTCTAAACCTTGTTAATAAAATATGTACCATTCGGATTAAAATGCTCAGTAAAGCAAATCTGGTTGATGAGTAACCGTCGACATTGGTCTTTTCTGAACAACAAAAAATTTTTAAAAGGTCTCTTTATGTCAGATGCTCTCACACAGTTAAACAATATCCGTACCTTACGTTTCCAGACTCGTGAAATGTCATTAAACGCACTGGAAGGTGTTCTGGAAAAATTTAAAATTATTCTTATAGAACGACGTGAAGAAGAGACATTACGTCTTGCAAATGAAAGTCAGCGCCGCGATAAACTGGAAACACTTCGCCAGATGATGCTTGATGAGGGTATCGACCCATCCGAACTTATGGCTGCTGTTGGCTCTTCGGGTAAGGTTAAAAGGACGCGATCCCCCCGCCCCGCAAAGTATCGATATACTGACGAAACTGGAGAGTCAAAAACATGGTCAGGTCAGGGGCGAATGCCGAAGCGGATCTCAAAACTGATTGCCGAAGGTGGGGAATTAAAAGATTTTGAAATCAGTTAAAAAGAGCCGGGTTATACCCGGCTCTTTTTTTATAGGCCGCAAGTTGCCTTAGAGAATAGTCGAGAAACATTTAGTTCCTTCGATGTAGCCGAGGAGCTGTTTAAAATCACAGTGCTGCTTAAGGGACAAACGGGTTATCTTGCAGATCGTTACAGCGAGCGAAAAGAGAGCCATCAGGAGCTTTCATCCCGAGTCAATCAGGAAAAAATATAACGTATGTTCTTCGTGAATCAATACTGCATGAGCTTAACAACGTCCGCTATTGGCTGTGAGTTCAATGGGTCGATGCAACGCTATCCTTAATCAAGGGGGATGTTGCTATGAAACGAAGAACGCACATTTACTACACGCCAGAACAGAAAGCGATTATCTGGGACAGATATAAGCAAGGTGATTCCCTGCATGATATCGCCAGAATGTTCGACAGATTTCATTCTTCTATTATGCCCACTATCCACCTGACTGGTGGCTACCGTCCTCCCGTGCGAAAGCGGCACCGATTAGCGCTTTCGCTTGATGAAAGAGAGGAGATATCCAGAGGACTGGTAGCAAAGCTCAGTATCAGGGACATCGCTGCCAAATTATCAAGAGCACCCTCAACGATTAGCCGTGAGATCAAGAGGCACGGTGGTGCAAAACAATACCGTGCAGCAAAAGCCGATGCAGCTGCGTGGAGAAATGCGTTGAGGCCAAAACCTTGCAAGCTAATTGAAAGCCCCACATTGTGTAAAATCATTGCAGAGAAGATGCATCAGGACTGGTCGCCGGTTGGCTGAAACGCTGTTATCCGGATAATCAGGAAATGCAAGTGTCACACGAAACGATTTATAAAACGCTTTTTATACAAACCCGGGGGCTTTATAAAAAGAGCTGCAGCAATGCCTCAGAAGCGGAAGAGTAGTGCGTAGATCCAGAACATCATCGCTTAAAGGGAAAGGATTAGGGTCAATCCCGAACACGATACCTATCAGCGAAAGGCCACCTGAGGCCGCTGACAGAGCCATTCCTGGTCACTGGGAAGGTGACTTGATTCAGGGCTCGAAAAACTCCTATATCATCACCCTTGTAGAACGTCATTCCCGTTTTGTTATGCTGGCGAAGATCTGAGACAACAAGACCATAACGGTTAAATCTGCACTCATCAGACAAGCCCGGGAATTACCTGCTGAGCTCTATAAAACATTAACTTGGGATCGTGGCGCTGAAATGACCAGCCACACACGATTTATTGTAGCGACAGACATTCAGATTTATTTTTGTGATCCTCAATCTCCCTGGCAACGTGGCTCAAATGAAAATACGAACAGATTGCTCAGACAATATTTTCCAAAAGGAACTGACTTATCAGTTCACGGCCAGCAAAGACTTAACAGTGTTGCCAGACAGCTCAACGAAAGGCCGAGAAAAACGCTAGACTATGAATCACCCGCAGAACAGTTCAATAAGTGTGTTGCGTCCATCAGTTGAACTCACAGCACAAAGCAGACGTTAAACTGCATCTGAATCACTCAACAAGTGATCTTTAAAGCCAAATAAGAAAAAGCTCAATATATAAGGGGTAGAACTTCGAACTCAGCAAAAATGGGATGTAATAATTACATAGTCGAACAGCTCCGGGCAAAAGCAACAGGTGAGGCTATTTGCAATGCTGCATCTCGTAACTCTGCATAACGTTTATTGAAAGCTGCTGGCTTCGTTCTCTCTACCCGATGTACCTTTATTTCCGTTAACTCCCCGTTCGGTTCTACTTCACGCCATGCAGCCACCAGCAACGACATGACTTCCTGAATTCCATCCATTGCTGAACAGTCATGTCGGGGATGACTGCAAACAGCCTGATTGAATAGCATCATCATCCGACATGTTGAAATACTTTCAGCCTCCCACAACCAGCGAAGAAGCGTAGGCTGAGACGGTTTACCCGCTTCAATACGTATCTTTGAATAATCGCCAATTCTGCAATAGGCTTCAGCGTGAAAACGTAGCAACTGGGCATTACCTTGTTGTTCGTTGTCGCAGGAGTGGCAATTCGCATACTGTAGAGTAAACCCCAGCGCAGACAGTCGTGGGTAATGATCAGTCGCCTGCTGCAACACTCTACGAATAAGCATGACATTGTTACCATCAGAGTTCGTCTTTAACGCTTCATTTTCAGCGCAATTGTTCATCAGTTTCTCTTTCAATAATGGAAATAAGGGGCGTGTGTAAAAGGGGACGTTGTGGCCGAATAAGTCGTTTTCTGCTTTTGACGCAGGTTACTGCGGTTAGGAACATTCCACGCTCGGGCATGCCATGAAATCGGCTGATGCCATAAAGGTTTCATCATGCAGAAAATGCGATACCTGCCCGTTCGGGGTAAGAACCAGTACTACCGGACTCTTGCAGTGGAAGCAGTACAGTTTCCAGAATGAGGGATAGCGAAAATCTTCTGCATTGACCAGATTCCCCCATTCATCGATCGCGCATTTAGTCAGTTGTTGTTTCATACAGATACCTCAAAATTTTGCCTGCATCCCCTGCCCAGGCAAATCACCGCACCACTGGCCTTCTGGTAAAACTCTGCTGATGTGTTGCTGGAGACCTTCACAGGCCTGTTGAAACTTACAGGTATCGGCAGAACTTGCCCGTTGGCAGTAGAGCGATGAGGCTTTATTTAACTGCTCAAGGGCTCTCAAGCGCCAGCCACGCCGCTCGGCATCACTGCAACATCCAGCCAGGCTATCCCGGCAGACCCTTAGCCGGGTGATGTGTAAACGGTATTCCGCCACCTTTACCGCGATCGTGTTCTCTGGTTGTTTCATTTTTGATTTCTCTTGTTTGACAGGTATGAGAAATACCCGACAGGAGTGCTGTCGGGTATAAATGGAGTTGTGGAATTGTTGATTCACTACAGGTCGGAACGTCAGGGTTCCTGCGGCAGGTCCAGTCATGTCCGCGAGGACATTATTTGTCGCCGTAATAAAGGGGTTCGTACAGGATGCAGAGCCAGTTGCGTAGCCGTAGGATCAGGGGCCTGGCTTACGTGGACGTCCTGCCGCTGAGCGTGGAGGAACGTCATTACAGCCGTATGCACACAAACCTTCTTTTTGTTCTTCCTTAGCCAGATAGCTCAGAACATGACGGATATTGTTAATGCTTTCCGGATCGTTATACCGAACAGGTATATTGATATTTCTAGAATACTGCGGCCGATATTCACATCGGTGCGATACGCCGTCCCGGTGCGTTATTTCCTCCCAAAGTGTATTTGCTGTAAGGGCAAAGGGATAAGAGTGCTGTGTTTTTTGTCTGTCCAGCCAGAATACGACATGCGCATGGTATCCATGTCGTTCAGTCCATTCGACAACCCAGAAATAGCCCACCACACCTTTCTCTTTTGTCATTTTTTCCATTAGTTCACGCAAGTCATGTTCAAGTGTTTGGTGATGTAAGCTTGAATACCTGGCACTTTTCTTTTTGTAGAAAAAATCCATACGTAATGCCAAAAGGCATGAGTATCTGTTTATCATTTCATCGATGTGTGCATTAAGAACTGAAGCCAGGAACCAGTCTTCATTAAAATTTCTATCTGAATTTTTGAACATGATTATTCCACTGCTGATGATGAGAGAGGTCAGTGCAAGCACTAAGTTAGTGATGTTTCATAGGCATTCTTGCTTTTGAAAGATATTAAGCTGACTTATAAAGCAATTATCACTTTTAAAAGGGCATGGTGGTTACTGCAATATGGTTTACGAAGGTGTTTGAACGGGTCTCGAAAAGTAAATGGTGGTAATATTAAAATGCTTAATGATGTCTGTTAATGTACGAAGGAATGATAGTTTATGTAATTATATTAAAAAACCTATATTAAATTACGTAACCTTCCTGTGTTAAACACCAAAGTTAAAGATTCTAACCTCGAGATGCTTGTATTCTTTCCAGCATCCATTTTTCCACTTCGCTTTTTAGCCAGCGTGAACTACGACCCAGTTTAATTGGTGCAGGGAACGCATTCTCTGAAATTAATCGGTAAAACCATTTGTCTGTCATGTTTGTATAGGCGGTGATGAACGTCATATCAACGAGCTGGTCGCTCAGTAAAGATGTGGTTGTCTGGGTGCTGGATGATATCGATTGAGTTTTGTTTGTCATGGAAAAGCTCCCGCAATTTAGTGTGAGTTCGGGAGGCGATGTGTGGTACCCAGTGGTACCTTGGATATTCACCTCACACCATGGTACTCAACAGTAAAAAAATACAGTTGATATCTTTTATGCTCAGTATGTGCCATTTTTTAGGATGTACTTAAGAGAGTCCTGTCGAGCCGCCTGCAAGCAAATTTTAGACCGTGTAAAGCTATATTGATTTTTCAGAAGTACCTCTCAAGGTTGAGATTCACTGCTATGCGTGTTTAGCTCATGGCAAGCCATGTCATAGCGCTAACGAGTGTTTCACCGCCATGATCGGTTTTTTCGCGCATGCTAAAAAAACGAAACTCACAAATGAGAATGATAATCACCATCAGATTTATTGGTGTTAGATGCCTTTAATTTTTTAAATTCCAGGTCGGTATTCAAAAGGGAGTTTTTCTTTCTTACCTGACGTCCATAGCAATATATTCCCTTTGATTTTTATTACATTCGTACTAAAGAAAGAGTTGTAAAACCCCACTAATTCAGAATAAGAATCCAAATCCAACTCAAGCATCATGAAGGTAATCATTACGGATCTGTACAAACAGCCATTTTTATCAAACTTATTTGATAAAAATGAATAAACTTCGGGGGTGCCATTTCTTGCCATGTTAAAAATAATATGAATAGCTATCAACTCTAACGTAAAGGATTCATTTTTATATTTTTTAGCGAGTTTTAACATCGAATCATTTACGCCAATGACATTCAGTCTTTTCAGTTCATTTAATAAGAGGCCAAATAGTGGAGGGGTATCGCCAGGGCTAAGATAGGGTAGATTATTACTATATTGGTGGGGGTGTAAAGGTGTCTCAATTGTTAATTGGAGTAATTTTAATGCCACAGACCGTTCATCCTCTAACGTAATTAAAGATTTGTACAGGCTGAGTGTTTTTTTTACGTTAGTAGTACCCCTGATGTTGCGGTTTTTTGCGAGTTGATTAATTACTTTGTTTTTTAAAGTAATAGGTATAATGATGTTTTGTCGGGGTGAGGAATCACCTGTCTTACCAGGGGAAGGAAGTTTATAAAGTTGCAGTTTTAAATTTCCTTCGCCGCCACCAAGATAATTTATTGCATAAAGCGTGCTGTTTTTACAAAAATCAATCCAGGAGTAGATACTATACAGTTCCGTTACTTCATTTAATGAAACAGGGAGTTCTGACCCGATTCTTATACGGCGCACATAGCTTTCTGTGTTTCTCCAGGCTGCTGTTTTACGTATTAATATAAGCTTTTCTCTGGCCTGTCTTATTAATCCAGTATTTTCAATTGAAGATATCTTTCTGATATATCCCCTCCTGCTATTGAATGCGCAATAGTAAACTCGCCCCTTCTTTAATCGTTTTATTTTACGAGGTATATATTTATTGATCTGATAAACAAGGTCTTTTTCCTTGCGCTCACTCAGCTCGCAGAAGCGCAAATAATGTTTTTTACAGAGCCTTTTTCGTTTTGCTTCAGATAATGGGGACACTAAACGCTTGCAGTTTTTTCGTACACATTTAGCCATTTCATATTCCCTCATTCCAGAAAAATTTAAACCTATATTACTCCTTTGAACAGACGGTTAACCATTTTTCGGCGCTATTTTTCCACAGGAGTAAATCATGCCTCAAATCTCCGATCCGCAGGATACCAGTGATGTGGTGCGTACCTGCCTCAATCTCTTACCCCGGCAGGCTACTGAACGTATTCTGTCCCGCCTCCAGGAGGCGATTAACTATGAACCCGTGATAGGCATCATGGGCAAAAGTGGTGCGGGCAAGAGTTCATTATGCAACGCGCTTTTTCAGCAACCCGTCTGTCTGACCAGTGATTTTCTGGGCTGCACCCGCGAACCCCAGCGTCTGTTACTCACCGTTGGTGAGCGCAGTATGACACTGGTGGATTTGCCTGGGGTGGGCGAGACACCGGAATACGACGAGGAATATCTGGCGCTCTATAAAGCGTTGCTGGCAGAGCTGGATTTGATTATCTGGGTACTGCGTGCCGATGACCGTGCCCGTGCAACGGATATCACGGCATACAGGGCACTGATGGAAGCCGGTGCCGACCCTTCACGTTTCCTGTTTGTACTGACTCAGGCCGACCGCATTCCACCCCTCAGGAATGGTGAGCCCTGGCAGGCATCACCTTCTTCCGAGCAATGCCTTTCACTGGCTGCAGTCAGTGCTCAGGTTGCCGGACAGTTGCCGTCCTCTTTCCCGGTCATGGCTGTCTCTGCACATACCGGCTATAACCTGCCCGCCCTGGTGGAGTTGATGGTGCATGCCTTGCCCGTACAGGCCAGCAGTGCCGTGTATTGCCAGCTGAAACCAGAGCATCAGACCCCGGACACTGACGCCGCTGTACGGCAGCAGTTTGGTGAGGCAGCGGGTAAGGCTTTTGACACGGTGATTAATCCTGACCACCTGCCTTCTGTCTGGACTGCTCTGTTAAGGAGTATCCGACAAAAATTAGTGCAACTTGCCACGACATTATGGGACCGAGTATTTGGCTGAAATCTGCCGCTTTACCCCTCAATTACCACATTCAAAAAACAGTATATTGATCTGTAAAAACGATCGATAATAGAATATCGATCGTTTTTATCTATTAAAATATCGATGTATAAGCCCCCTGTTGATCGCTTTTACCTATCAAAGCAAAGGGATATTTCTTTCTCAAAAGTGTTCATGAGCACGACGAACAGGGACGTTGACGTGATGGTCCGGATACAAAGATGCATCAGGTTCTGTGTACCGCGTCCCCCGTTGCCGCTTCTGATTCATTAATAAGGTGACATATGAAAATTCAGACCGTGATTGCATTTGTTTTGTCAGCCATTTCGGTTTCTGCTCAGGCGGGTAACTGGGCTGTGAAAAACGGCTGGTGCCAGACGCTGACCGATAATGGTCAGGCACTGGTGATGCTGAAAAACAACACCATTGGCATCTTTGGTCAGTTGCAGGGCTGTCCCAATGGCCCGCAGGAGCTGATGGGGAGTCGCATCAGTGTAAACGGCAATCTGGTACCCACATCTCAGTTGTGCAACCAGCAAACAGGATTTAAGGCTGTTGAGGTTGAAGGCGGGCAGGCACCTGCAGCCGCCAGAAAGGCAATTGCTTCGATTGCAGGTCAGGAAACATCGACCCTTCAGGTCTTTGGTGCGCAACTGACATTCACCCGTGGGGACATGATGACGGTCTGCCCGAAATACGTATCCGGCCTTGCTGCCAGTGCCGGGAGTCGAGCGCCGGAGATTAACAAAGGCTCAGTCATGAAAGCGGCCAAAGAAGCGTATACGAAAGAGTATGACCGTGACACGGCTGAGGCCGCTGATTTTGGCAGCTACAAAGTGGAGGGAAATACTGTGGTTTATGAGGTCTACAATGCCGGGTATCGTACCTACGATAAGGTGGTGGTGACCGTTGGTGCTGATGGTAAGGCCACCGGTGCCAGGGTTGAATATATGGGGCAATAACGTCTTATCCGCCACGCCATTTTTAATGTTAAAGGCCATGTTCCTTCGGGAGCGTGGCCTTTTCTTTTTATACCGATAAACGCACAAAGGAGTGAATTATGCGATTAGCATCCCGCTTTGGTGCGGTGAACCTTGTTCGCCGTGACCGCCCCTTAACCCGTGATGAACTTGCTCACTATGTTCCCAGCGTGTTCAGTGAGGAAAAGCATGAATCGCGCAGCGAGCGCTATACCTGCATCCCGACCATCACTCTGCTGGATAACCTGCAGCGCGAAGGTTTTCAGCCGTTCTTTGCCTGCCAGACCCGTGTGCGTAACCCCGACAAGCGGGAACACACCAAACATATGCTACGTCTGCGCCGCGAAGGGCAGATTACCGGTAAACAGGTGCCGGAAATTATCCTGCTTAACAGCCATGACGGTTCCAGTTCATACCAGATGCTGCCGGGACTGTTCCGGTCGGTCTGTCAGAACGGACTGATTTGCGGTGAGAGCTTTGGAGAGGTGCGTGTGCCCCATAAGGGCAACGTGGTGGAAAAGGTTATCGAAGGGGCTTACGAAGTGCTTGGGGTGTTTGACAGGGTGGAGGAAAAACGCGACGCCATGCAGTCGCTGATGCTGCCACCACCGGCTCAGCAGGCGATGGCAAAAGCGGCGCTGTCGTATCGATTCGGCGAGGAGTACCAGCCGGTCACGCAGTCGCAGATACTCTCTGCGCGTCGCTGGCAGGATGAAAGCAATGACCTGTGGACCACGTACCAGCGTATTCAGGAAAACCTGATTAAAGGCGGGCTGGTGGGGAGAGCGGCAAACGGTAAGCGCGCAAATACCCGTGCCGTTAAGGGTATCGACAGCGACGTGAAGCTCAACCGCGCCCTGTGGGTGATGGCAGAGAACATGCTGTCATTGCTCGGTCAGTCCTGACATCGGAACGGAGACACATACTCGTGCATACCGGACCTGCTTTATCCCTCCCCGACGGTCCGTTTACCCGCCACCAGGCAACATCCCTCACAGAGCTGTATAAGAACGTCGCAATCGAAGACGACCAGGGGACACATTTTCGTCTGGTCGTACGCTATAACGGCACGATGGTCTGGCGGGCATGGAACTTCGAGCCAGAAGCCGGACGGTTATCCTCGGTAATGAAGCGGCAGGCATCGCCGTTTGTCTGCTGGCCTGGAACCACCATGCCTGGCATACGAGTAGTGACGTAATGTGTGACCACTTTTATCGCCTGCGTGATTACGCCCTGCAGCACCCTGAATGCAGCGCCATTTTGCAGATTATTGACTGAGGGAAAAGGTATGACTTTCGAATTAACAGCGTCACTGGCACTGCCGGTGACAACCCGTCGTACGGTTCAGCGAGCACTCTCATTACTGGAGAAACATCTTCGTGAGCCGGGTGCATTGTTTACGTCCACTGCGGCGGTTCGTGACTGGCTGCGTCTGAAAATGACCGGCCTGGAGCGTGAGGTATTTATGGTGCTGTACCTGGATAACCAGCACCGTCTGCTGGAATGCGAAACATTGTTCAGCGGCACCATCAACAGTACGGAGGTGCATCCACGTGAAGTGGTGAAGTCGGCCCTGCGCCATAACGCGGCTGCCGTACTTCTGGCACACAACCATCCCTCCGGTGAAGCGGAGCCCAGCCAGGCTGACAGACAAATCACCGACAGGCTGGTGAAGGCACTTTCACTGGTTGAGGTCAGAGTGCTGGATCACTGCATTGTCGGGGGGATGACGGTGAGTTCGTTTGCAGAACGTGGCTGGTTATAAAGGAGAACAAAAATGTCATCAAATGACTTACAGCAATGGGGATTATGTCGCAGCATCTCACCGTGCTTTGGCGCAAGGCTCGTACACGAGAGGAACCGCCTGCACTTTCTGGCTGATCGAGCTGTTTTAAACGGTCAGTTTACCGAAGAGCAGGAGCTGCGACTCAACCAGGCATTTCCCCTGATGGTGAAGCAACTGGAGCTGATGCTCTCCACCGGTGAGCTTAATCCGCGCCACCCGCACTGTGGCACCCTTTACCACAATGGGCTGACCTGCGAAGCCGATACGCTGGGCAGTTGTGGCTACGTGTATCTCTCCGTTTACCCCACTCATCGTTAACTACTTTCACAAGAGCAAATATGAAAACTCTACCTGCAACAACTCCGCAGGCGGCGACGCTATGTCTGTCGCCTGTGGCAGTCTGGCAAATGCTGCTTGCTCGCCTGCTGGAACAACATTATGGCCTGACGCTAAACGACACGCCGTTCAGTGATGAAAAGGTAATTCAGGAACATATCGATGCCGGTATATCTTTGGCCGATGCCGTTAATTTTCTGGTGGAAAGGTACGGGCTGGTTCGTATTGATCGCAGGGGATTCGACTGGCTAGAACAGTCCCCATATCTGCGGGCAGTCGATATTCTGCGGGCGCGACAGGCAACTGGTTTATTGAAAAGAAATCGTATTAGCGCGGCACGGTGAACATTGGGAATAGCCTTCCTGATTCACACTGCAGCTTTCCTTACTTATTTACTCATTCCAAAAAGCACCTGCCGATGCTGGTTGGTGCTTTTACTTATATGGACGAAATATCATGCAAATAGAAGCTGTAATTTTTACTGGGCACATTATCGCAAGTACAATCCGGGAATGCTGGGCCGTCGTTGTTGATGGTTTTGACGCATGCGGCGAACAAGCTTATGATCCAGCTTAATTTCTTTTCCTCATGAAGGGACGGGTATGGGCAACAGAATGTGGATGATCCGCGGTGACGGCGGCAAGCTCTATGACGATTTTCGCGATAAGCAAATTGTAGGCATCGGTTGGTCTCAGCTGGCTCCATTAGTCAAACCCGGCCTGTCCCGAGCTCAGTTACTCGCCTTATACCAGGAGGCAGATCCATTAGCAAAGCTGGGAACTGCGCGTTCTGGTGCATCGCAGGTCTGGCGTTTTGTGAACGAAATCCAAAAGGGTGATTGGGTTATTACCTATTCGCCAGCCAACCGTACTTATTTGCTAGGCAAAGTTACTTCAGATTTCCAATATCATCCTGAATGGGTGGAAGAGGGGATGGGAATCGCTCGACAGGTTAAATGGAATACTCAAGAAACTGATCGCGATCGACTGTCTGTTGCTACCAAGAATACATTGGGTTCTACGCTGACGGTTTTCCAGCTTCCAGAATATGCGCTCGAAGAGCTTTTGCAGGATAAGAAACCCACTGTAGATGTGATTACACAGAATCCAATTGCGATGGATGAAGATGAGGTCGTTTCTGATCCGCTTCGCGATGTGGAGTCGTTGGCGCGTGAAGGTATTAAAGATCGAGTTAATGGACTCGATCCGAAGGAGATGGAGTATCTGGTTGCAGGAGTTTTACGCAGCATGGGATATAAAACACAGGTGTCTCCTGTGGGTCCAGATCGTGGGAAGGATATCATCGCATCACCTGATGGATTTGGATTTGAGAATCCACGTATCGTCGTTGAGGTAAAACATCGCAGGGAGCAAATGGGGAGTCAGCAGATTCGCAGCTTTATCGGCGGTCGCCATAAAGACGATCGCGGGCTTTATGTCAGTACGGGGGGCTTTACGAAAGATGCTCGCTATGAAGCCGATCGTTCGACGATACCTCTGACGCTCTGGACGCTTGATGATCTCGTCCGTGCGCTTATTGAGAACTATGAGCAAGTCGATATCGAGACCAAACTTTTGGTGCCTCTGAAGAAAACTTTCCTTCCTGCCTGAATCTTGCTTTGATAGCCATATCGGTGTTCTACTGGTGTGGCTTTATACCCACTTGCAATGTCTATTTTTTGTACGGATTTTAACTTGTGGGTACAAGTGCGGGTATAACTATTTATTCCTGTTTCTAAACATCATTGATTTCAGTCTATTAGGTGTGAAATTCGAGTCCGGCCTTCGCACCAAATCCCCCAATCAGACCACTAAAATACTTTTTTGTATCTGCATTTCATCATTTGAAAAGCTCCTGTTGAGGCATCTGTTCTTCTGGCCCCGATGCGGCTAGCACAGCATGCTCCCCACTTTCCACCCCCGCTTCATCCTCACACCACCTTTCAAACAGCCTGGCGAATCTGGCGCTTTGCCAGGTTTCTCCAACCTGGCTCAAGATAAAGCCAGTGACCACAATAGCGGAAATAAA
>Ga0153943_1000110_pt1 | contig 30057 bp, 33 predicted proteins | sample TSNJ027MetaG_FD_104721 | JGI IMG/M metagenome (GOLD analysis project Ga0153943, IMG submission 104721) | Attine ant fungus gardens microbial communities from New Jersey, USA - TSNJ027 MetaG | ecosystem: Host-associated > Fungi > Mycelium > Unclassified | place: USA: New Jersey, Brendan T. Byrne...
CCGGCGGTGTATTAATTCCGGCAACGCCTGACGCCCGCGAATTCTTAGAAAAAAAAGTCCGCATGGGCGGTATTTTGTATGCGGATTTTAAACAGGCAAGGAACCCGGCGTTTCACCGTAAATTTTTTGCCCTCCTGAATCTGGGATTTGATTACTGGCAACCTTCCGGCGGTGCAATATCGCCAGCCGATAAAAAACTGGTTCGGGGTTACGTGCAGCTGGTGGCCCACTATGCCGGGCATGGCGACACATTGCAGGAACTGGCGGATCAGTATCTGCGCGATGAGGCAGAAAAACGCGCCGGGAATATCAGCGCGGTTAAATCGTTTGAAGCTTTCCGTTCCTGGGTAACTATCGAAGCCGGTTTTTATACTGAATACCAGATGCCTGATGGCACCACTCGTAAGGAACCCAAATCCATATCGTTCGCAAAAATGGACGATGTAGAATTCTCCCAGCTGTATAAATCCGTATTAGACGTCCTCTGGAATTTTATTTTATTCCGCACCTTCCCAACGCAACAGGCAGCAGAAAACGCAGCCTCGCAATTATTCAGCTATGCCGCCTGAGAAATATCGCCATGACCAAAGACGATAAACGCTGGCTGGAAGACGTTGCATCACTGGGTTGCGTCGTATGCAGAAATCTAGGCTATGGCGCCACACCCGCTGAAGTTCACCATATCCGCAAAGGGCAGGGCATAGCCCAGCGCGCCAACCACAAAGAAACTCTCCCTCTTTGCCCGCCACACCACAGAACCGGCGGACACGGCGTAGCTATCCACGCAGGGCAAAAAACATGGGAAGAAAACTACGGAACGGAGACTGAATTGCTCGAACAGGTAACTATCGAGGTAAAGGAATTACGCTTATGCAGAATTTAATTCCGTTTCTAAGAGCAGCAGATAACGCTGAAAAATGCAGTTGGCCAACGCGTCCGGAAAGCATGAAATTCTGTTCAGGCTCCTTTTCCATTCTGGCGGGCGGCGATTTTGCCCTTCTCTATGCTCGCGCACGCGCGCGTTTAGGGGGCTGATTTATGCCGCTGGTCGCCACCTTCCGTACAGACTGGTTCAGAGTCATTACCGACCTGACCCGAAAAAATCTCACCACTCAGCAAATCGCCGATGAACTTGGCGTTTCAAAATCCGCCGTCCTCGGCTGGAAATCTGGATCGGAGCCTCGCCATGGTCACGGTGAAGCGCTGATTGCTCTCTGGTGTCTGGCTACCAGCTCAGACCGTAAAAAACTCCCTACTGTGCTTTACCGCCAGTGGTGGACGTTCCGCCGTCCTGTTTTTGGTCGGGAAACTGACCAGAAGGGCAACACACAATGAAGACTCACTAATTCAGGAGTGAAAAAAAATGGCTCGACCGAAAAAAATCGTTGAGACGCCGGGGCAGGAAAAAGCGGCGCTGGAAGAAAAAACGCTCGTTACAGAGGGGCAGTTAATTACTGCTGAACAGAACGGCGCGCAGCAGCAGGGTAGCGATAGCGGTGAACAGACCGCGCAGCAAAAGGTTTCAATCCTGCTTGATGGTACTCAGCTGGCGGAGCGTAACGCCATTCTCGCCACGCTCAACGCGCAGGGCGCTGCCATCGTTGCCCGCTTCGAAGAGTACGCCTTCACTGACAGCCTCGATCACCCACTGACCAATAACCTCGATTTCCTCAATCTGGTGCGCAAAGCCACTGAGGTAAGCACTGGCGGCACAGCGGAGCAGGTGACAAACGAGGAAGGCAAAAAGCAACCCGTACGCAGTGCGCCGGTATTAACCGAACACGGCTGGCACGTTCCGGGCTAAGGAGATTTTTATGTGCGGTAGTACACCAAAAGTCGTTCAGTCAGACCCGCAGGCCGAAGCCGATGCAGCAGCAGACGCAGCAGCCAAAGCTGCGAACGCTGACGCAGCAGCGCGCAAAAAGCGCAAACAGGGATCATCCCTGCTGGCCAGCGGCGCAGAAGGCGCAACGGATACAGGTTCTTCCCTGCTGTCCACTGGCGCACAGGCCGCAAAAAATACGTTAGGGGCTTAATTCATGGATCAACTCGCCAGCCGGTTAATCAGGCGCGCTGACACGCTGAAAGCAAATCGCCAGGTGCATGAAAGCGTCTGGCGGGAGTGCTATGACTACACCTACCCGCTGCGCGGGGCCGGGTTTTCGTCTGAGGTGCTGGACGCACAGAGCGCGAAGCACAAGGTTGCGAAGCTGCTGGACGGCACAGCCACCGACAGCGCCCGTATGCTGGCGTCCGCGCTTATGTCAGGGATGACCCCGGCTAATGCTCAATGGCTGAACCTCGACAGCGAATTACTGCCTGATGACGCTAAGGCGTGGTTGTCCACCTGCGCAACGCTGGTATGGGAAAATATCCACGCCGCTAACTTTGACGCGGAAGGGTACGAGGCCAATCTCGATGTGGTCTGTGCTGGCTGGTTCGCGCTGTACGTCGATGAGGACAAGGAAGAGGGCGGATTTACCTTCCAGCAGTGGCCGCTGGCGCAATGCTTTGTGACCTCCACACGTCGCGACGGCATCGTTGATACGATATATCGCTGCTATCAGCTCACCGCTGAACAGGCAGTGAAAGAATTCGGCGCGGACAAGGTAAGCGAAAAAATCCGCGATGCTGCAAAAAACAAACCCGACGATAAATTTGATTTTCTGCACTGCATTTTCCCGCGCGATACCTACGCCGTAAATGCGAAGCTGGCGCGCAACATGCGCTTTGCATCGTTCAACGTGGAAGTGAGCGGAAAGCGTATCGTGCGCGAATCCGGCTATCACGAATTCCCTGTATGCGTCCCGCGCTGGATGAAAATCCCCGGCGGCTCCTACGGTATCGGCCCGGTATACGACGCGCTGCCGGACTGCAAAGAACTGAACGAAACCAAACGCATGGAGAAGGCCGCGCAGGATCTGGCTATCTCCGGCATGTGGATTGCTGAAGATGACGGCGTACTCAACCCGCGTACGGTCAAAGTCGGCCCGCGCCGCATCATCGTGGCGAACAGTACCGAAAGCATGAAACCGTTGCTCACCGGCGCAGATTTCAACGTGGCGTTTACCGCTGAAGAACGCCTGCAGGCTTCCATCCGCAAAATCATGATGGCCGACCAGCTGCAACCGCAGGACGGCCCGGCGATGACCGCTACCGAAGTGCATGTGCGTGTCGCGCTGATCCGCCAGTTGCTCGGCCCGGTCTATGGCCGATTCCAGGCTGAATACCTGCAACCTCTGGTGGAGCGCTGCTTCGGTATTGCGTTCCGCGCTGGCGTTTTTCCTCCCGCTCCCGAGAGCCTCCAGAGCGCCAATTTCAACGTGCGTTATATCTCCCCGCTGGCCCGTGCGCAGAAGCTGGAAGATGTGACCGCCATCGAGCGATACGGCCAGAACATCATGCAGCTGGCGCAGGCGTACCCGGATGTACTGGACAACATGGACAGCGACGAGGCGAGCAAGGTTGTCGGCGAGGCTCTTGGCGTTCCGGCAAAAGTTATGCGTTCCGCTGATGCGGTCGAGCAACTTCGACAGCAGCGCCAGCAGATGCAACAGCAGCAGGCGCAACAGCAGTTGCTGATGCAGGCCGGGACGGAAGCCGCCGGCGCAGCAGGGCAGGCAGCAGGCGCAATTATGGGACAACGACTGGCGGGCAACCAATGATCAAAAAAGACGTAACCCCTGAAGACTACCGGCGGATTTTCGAGGAAATGCCAGGCGGGACGCAGGTGCTGGACGAATTAACGCGCCGCTTCGGACGTGAGGCATATGTCAAAGGCGGTACCGAAGGCGACCGCGAAACCTGTTACCGGGCCGGACAGCGTTCCGTGCTCGATTTCATTCTGATGCAAATCAACAAAGCAGACGGAGTAAACGACGATGTGGAAGTTTAAACACTTATTCATGAACACCGAAACAGGCGCAGAAGCGCCAGCAGGTAACGCGGGAGGGGATAATGCTGGTAATGGCGATGGTACTCAAAATCCGGGTGGCGGTACTCCTGCTGGTACTTCGCTCCTCAGCACCGGCGCGGGCGAACAAGGCGCGGATGACTGGTTACCTGAAAAATACCGCGTTATGGGCGATGACGGAAAACTCAACGTTGAAGGCTCAGCCCGCAAACTGGCGGATGCTTACTCGCACCTTGAAAAGCGCATGGGCAGCGGGGACACGCCGCCGAAAACTGCTGATGAGTATGCGCCAAAGGTAGAGGTCGAGGGCTTCAAGTGGGACGAATTCAAAGCCGACCCACGCATGCAATCCTTCATGAAGTCGGCTCATGCCAAAGGCATCACCAACGATCAGATGGGTTTCATCCTTGGCGAATATGCTCAGCTGGCCCCCGAACTGGTTAACGGTGCTGCGGCGCTGGATTCGGAAGCCGCCGCCACGCAGCTGCGCGAGACGTGGAAAACTGACGCCGAGTTTAATAAAAACATCGGTCTGGCTTTCCGGGCGTTTAACTCTCTGGCGGATGACAGCGACAAAGGGCGCATGGATGAAATCGGCAATAACCCGATGGTGATCCGTATGCTGGCAAAAATCGGCGCTGAAATGCAGGAAGATGCGCCGGCAGGCGGTGATGTGAATCTCGAAGAGCAGCAATCAATCCGCGACCTGATGAAGTCTCCGGCCTATATGGATCCGAAACACGCCGACCATGAGAACGTTTCTGCCCGGGTTCGAGCTTACTACCAGAAGCGCTACGGCGATCAAACTGTGGCGTGACATGTCACGACAACTTAACCAGAGGAAAGACCAGTGAGCGATAAGAATCAACATTTGACCATGGAACAACAGGAATTCATTTTCAAAACCAAAGTGGAATTACTGGCCGAGCTTATTCAGATCAAAATTCCTGGTAAATCCGACGCGGAAGAACTGGCCGAAGTGGTCAATGCCGCATTCAACAAATTAACGGCTTAATTCGAGGAAAGACCAATGACTAAACATATTGGCGTCAAATTAATTAATGCGTTCCCTATGACCCGCCAGGCGTATAACGATTTTCGTGGCTGGCAACTTCCTGCTGACGAGAACGGCGCGGATGAAGGTTATCTGGTTGAATATCTGGACGGCGGAAAGCCCAACACCGATCGCTTTGATGGCTATGTCAGTTGGAGTCCGAAAGAAGTATTCGAAAAAGCTTATCGCCCGGTATCAGGGTTAAGTTTTGGCCTTGCCATTGAAGCGCTCAAGCAGGGTAAGAAAGTTGCCCGCGTTGGCTGGAATGGTAAGGGGATGTATCTGTTCATTATCCAGCAGAATGCCTGGGGGTTAGAGTGTGACCTGGACGGAGTTAATGGCCTTGTGACGCTGCCATGCATTTGCATGAAGACAGCGGACGATAAATTAGTGCCATGGCTGGCTAGTCAGACCGATGTTCTGGCCGAAGACTGGCAAATCGTTTAACACTCTCCATAAATTCAATCAGCCTGCCAATGCGCGGGCTTTTTTATTTGGTCGGGATTCCGACCGCGCACCTCGCTAACAATCACTCCATAACCAGCCCGGTGGGGACGCCGGATACCTGATTTCTCCCGCAATGCGCCAGCGCCAACCGCATTGTGCTGATTTGGGCCGGGAAACCGACACCCCGCAGGCGATTTTTTACTGGAGTGATTTTTATGTCATTTGATGCAAACAAGAACATGATCACCGCTGCGTTTGTTACGCAGTTTCATGATTCTTTCGAAATTGCTGCACAGCAAAAGGATTCGCGCCTGCAAGCGGCTGTCCATGACCGTGGCAGCATCACCGGTGCGTCGTTCACCATCAACGATATGGGTACCATTGAGATGACCCAGATTACCACGCGTTTCGGTGATACCGTCTGGGATGTTCCGGAAGCCGGTACCCGTAATGCGTTGATGGCTGACTACGGCGTTTTTGTGCCGGTTGAGAAACGCGACCTGCGCAAGCTGATTGCCGACCCGCAGGGGCCATATTTGCAGCTTACCCTGTCCGCCGCCAACCGCAAAAAAGACGATGTGATTTACCGCGCGCTGCTCGATGCGGTACTGCGTAAGACCGAGAACAACGGCGCGTATGCATCCGTTACCCTCCCGGCCTCGCAGAAAATCGTTGCTGGTGGTACCGGCATGACCAAAGCCAAACTGATCGCAGCAAAAGCCATGTTCCGCCGTAACGAGTGTGACGAGCAGAACGGTGAAGAACTGTACATGACATACAACGCCGACATGCTGACGCAGATCCTCAGCGATACCACGCTGACCAGCGCCGACTTTATGGCGGTGAAAATGCTTCAGGAAGGTGCGGTGTCGTCTAAATGGCTGGGCTTTAACTGGCTGGCATACGAGAAGCTGGATTCCGTAACCGCCGAGGACGTTACCACCAAAACCGCCGCTGCCTGGTGTAAATCCGCTGTGCATTTCGGTACCGGCGCCGAGTACAACGTCGATATCGGCCCGCGCCGCGATAAAAATAACACCATCCAGATTTCCGTTGATGCGTCCTATGGCGCTGGCCGCGCCAACGAGAAAAAAGTCGTTGCCATCGATTTTGTAGCATAAAGCCGCTGGTACCTTTGCCGGGGGATCCCTCCCGGCCTTTTTTCATCTGAGGTAAGGCTATGGCTTCCAGTATTTCTATCTGTTCTAACGCACTGCTGGCGCTCGGCGCTCATCCCATTAACAGCTTCGACGAAGCGACCGAACACGCCCGCCTGTGCTCCAATATTTACCCCACCGTACGCAATGACCTGCTGCGAAAACATCCGTGGAACTGCGCGGTAAAACGCGTCGCGCTCTCACCGTCCAGCACCGCGCCCGCGTTTGGTTTCGGCTACCAGTTCCCGCTGCCGGGCGATTTAATCCGGATCCTGTCCGTTGGCCGTGAGTATGAGGATATCGGGTACCGCGTTGAAGGAAACCGCCTGCTGGCGAATCAGAACGTAATTTATCTGCGCTACCTGTTTCGTAACGAGGATGAATCGACGTGGGATTCGTCACTGGTCAATCTGGCCGAAGCGTACATGGCCGCAAAGCTGGCGTACGCCGTCACCGGATCCGCGAGTCTGCGCGACAGTCTGACGCAGGAAGCTGCATACCTTCTTCGCCAGGCCAAATCAATCGACGGACAGGAAGAACCGCCGGAAACGCTGGACGGCTATCCAACTTATGAATCGAGGTTCTGATGCGCGCGAACCTGATAAAAACCAATTTTACCGCGGGTGAAATTTCCCCGCGCCTGATGGGGCGTGTTGATATCGCCCGCTATGCCAACGGTGCAAAAATTATCGAAAACGCGGTGTGCGTGGTGCAGGGCGGCGTCGTTCGCCGACCGGGTACGCGCTTTGCCGCTGCCGCTAAATATGGTGACCGGACAGCACGACTGATCCCCTACGTCTTTAACCGCTCGCAGGCGTACATGCTCGAATTCGGCGATGGATACCTGCGCATTTATCAGAACGGCCGGCAGCTGGTAAACGACGATAATACCCCGTATGAAATCGCCAGCCCGTACACCGTCGATATGTTGTCTGAGGTGAATTACGTGCAGGGCGCTGACACGATGTTTTTAGTGCACCAGAGCGTCCCGCCGCACCGCTTACAGCGTAAGGGACAAACTGATTGGGTACTGGAAGCCGCGCCGTTTATCGTTGAGCCATTCGACGAAATCCGTGACACGCCAGAGAAATGGTGTAAGCCATCGGTGAAAGAATTCGTTGGCTCAGAAATCACGCTGACGCTCAGTGATGCCGAACCCGCAGATGATGACGATTCCCCCGCGTTTACTGGCACCGGCTGGGTAGCGGAGGACGTTGGTTCGTACGTTCGTATTAACAGCGGTCTGGTGCTGATTAACAGCATTACCAGCGCGCAGATTGCCGTCGGCACCATCCGCACCGATTTAAGCGCGACGCAGGCGGCATCCCCCGGAGCCTGGACACGTGAAAATACTGTCTGGACGGAGGAATTTGGCTATCCCGGCGCGGTGACGCTATACCAACAGCGGCTGGTTCTGGCCGGTTCCCCGAAGTACCCGCAAACAATCTGGTGGAGCGAAACCGGCGTTTACCTGTCGTTTGAGCTGGGAACGGACGACGACGACGCGATCAGCTTTACGCTGTCTTCTGACCAGCTAAACCCGATTGTGCATCTTGCGCAGATGAATACGCTTATCGCGCTGACGTACGGCGGCGAGTTTACGATCACTGCAGGCAGCGACGCGGCAATCACTCCCACCAATATTTCGGTAAAAAATCCCAGCCCGTACGGCTGCAACAGCATTCGCCCTGTTCGTGTCGGTACCGAAATTATGTTTATCCAGCGCGCCGGGAAAAAACTGTATGCCGTGGCGTATGACCCCGACAGCTACGTTTCTTATTCCGCCAACGATTTAACTGTGCTGGCCGAACACATCACAGCCGGCGGCGTCCTCGATATGGCGTATCAGCAACAGCCTGATGCGTTCGTGTGGCTGATCCGCGCCGATGGCGTACTAGTCACGATGGGGATAGACCGGGCGCAGGATGTAGTCGCATGGTCACGCCAGATCACCGATGGCGTTTTTGAATCGGTGGCGAGTATTCCTTCAGAAAGCGACGATGTGATTTATGTTCTGGTGCGCCGGGAAGTTAACGGCCAGACCGTTCGCTATGTTGAAGTATTCGACAGCACCCTGAATACCGATTCCGCAGTAACCGGCTCCAGTTCAGAAGGAGCCACCACGTGGACAGGTCTTTCTCACCTCAATGGAAAAACGGTTGATGTGGTGGCCGATGGTTCCGTGATGCCACAGGCAACGGTAACAGACGGGCAAATCACACTCAGCCGCAAAGCGAAAAAAATCGAAGTGGGCCTGCATTACGAAACCACCATCCAGACGCTGACGCCGGAAATCTCAACGACCGAAGGCACCACGCAGAACGCCCGCAAGCGTACCAGCGAAGTCACGCTGCGCTTTATGGAAACCACCGGCGCGGAGTGCAACGGTCAGGTGATCCCCTTCCGTACCTTCGGCCCAAAAATCCTTAACCAGCCCGCACCGCTTTTCACCGGTGATCATTATTTCGGGAAACTTGGCTGGGAGCGCGGGGAAGACACTTTGATTATTCAGCAACGCCAGCCGCTGCCGTTTCACCTGCTGGCAATTATTTTTACGTTCTCCAGCAACGGGGGCTAATCATGATCCGCAATGCAACCGCCGGTGATATTCCGGCGCTTATCGAACTGGGAACCCGGATGTACCTGGAATCCCGCTATTCCGAAAACTCACCCTTTGACGCGGACAAATGCGCGGAACTGGCTGAGAGCCTGATTTATTCCCCCGCCGGATGCGTGCTGGTGGCAGAGAAAAACGGCCTGGTGATTGGCTGGCTCGGAGGCGGCATCGCGGAGCAGTTTTTTTCCCGCCAGCTGATGGCGTTTGAATATGGCCTGTTCGTCGCTCCGGAGTACCGGGGCGGCAGCGCTGGCCCACGGCTGGCCCGCGCATTTATCAAATGGTCGAAAGAACACGGCGCCGCAGTGATCAACATGGGGATCACTACTGGCGTTCATGCCGAACGTACTGGACAGCTTTATTCCCGCCTCGGTCTGCAACGTACCGGGCTGCTTTATTCGATGGAGGTTTAACGATGTGTACAGGTGTTGAAATCGCCCTAGTGGCTTCTTCGGTTCTCGCTGCTGGCGGGGCAGTGGCCAGCGGCCAGCAGCAAAAGAAAATGGCGAACTATCAGGCCGCGCAGGCTGAAGCCGACGCCGACGCTGCAAAGGCTTCTGCCCGAGTGGAAGCGGAGCGTATTCGTAAAGCCGGTCGCCAGCAGGCCGCTGCGGCTAACACTGCAATGGCTGCTTCAGGCGTTGAAACGGGGGAGGGAACGGCGCTGCGTGTTACTTCAGGTATCGCCGGAGATGCAGAGCAGGACGCGTACCAGACGATTTTTAACGGAATAAATACTTCCAACCGACTTCGGTCACAAGCGCAGGCTGACCGCATTAGCGGGAGTAACGCCGCAACGGCAGGATATATTAACGCTGGAAGCTCTTTACTTAGTGCAGGTGCTACAGCATACAGCGGCTGGAAAAAGTCAGGGGGGAGCAAGTGAGAATACCAACCGGTGATTTTGGCAATGTAATGCCACAAGCTCAGACAACGCGCGCAACAGTTTCCAATGCTGGTGCTATCGGAAATGCAGTATCCGGTCTTGGTTCTGCTCTCGGGCAGGCTAGTGAAGATTTACAAAGAGTACAGGATAAAGCTGATGTTGCCGCTACGCAGGCGATCCTGACAGATCTGGAAGCCAAATCCGTTGACCGTTGGGAAAACCCACAAACTGGTGCAATGGTGACGCGGAAGGGCTTTAATTCATCTGGCGTGATGACCGATATGGATAAGGCGGATTCTTCCGACTATGAAGAAGCCCGTAAGCGTGTACCTGTCAACCAGATCAACTATTTTGATGCACAGTGGAAAGCTGGACAAATCCGTAGAGCCAGTGCCTACAGCACCTTTGAACGCTCTCAAACAGATGAAGCTCAGCGCCAGCAGTTAAACGCAACGGTCAGTACGTCCGTAGAACAGGAAGCCAGCGCCTACGACAATCCGATGCAGGCCAATTTGATTCGTGGCGCTCGTAAGCACTCTATTGAACTATATGGGCAGGCTCGCGGGTGGAGCCAGGAAAGCATCGATGCTGCAATCTCAGAAGCAAACCAGAAGGCAATGGAACAGCGAGCGCAGAACTACGCAGTAACAAACCCAACAGGCTGGTTGAATGGTGATTTCCCTCAGGTTAACAGTGGTAGCAATGACCTAGATTTACGCGCGGTTGGTTTGGTGGAATCCGGCGGCAAGCACCGAAATGCTGATGGTAGCCTGGTCACATCTCCAGCTGGCGCGCAGGGTGAATTTCAGTTGATGCCGGATACCGGGAAAGAACTGGCGGCTAAACGTGGCGTGGAGTATAACCCGGATGACCCGGTGCAGCATGCGCAGCTGGCGCGCGACTATACCGGGCAACTCAGTAAAAAATACCAGTCTGAAACGTTGGCTGGCGCTGCGTATAACTGGGGAATGGGTAACGTTGATAAGCTGATCGCTAAAGTCGGCGACCCGCGCAAAGGCGAAATCTCGATGGGGGATTTCGTTAAGCAGCTGCCAGCCGAAACGCGCGGTTGGTTGGCCCGCTATAACAAAAATAAAACGGGCCTTGACCCGGTGGCGGTTAACAAAATAGACAATATCGCCGAATCGCAGATCCGGCAGCAGCGTACGGCGCTACGTCAGCAGATTGACCCGATTCTCAATAATACGATGGCGCAACTGTATAACGGCGAGGTACCGGATGCTATGCCGAACGCTTCCACCATTTTGTTTGCGTACGGTGAACAGGGGCAAACAGCAGTCAAGCAGCTGGATATCGCGATCGATAACGCCAGAACCTTCCAGGCTATTCAGTACGTCACTCCGGCAGAACAGCAGGCAGAACTAGCGAAAGTAAAGCCGCAGGCAAACGACCCTGATTACGCGCTAAAACTCGATGCGTACGGCAAACTTAGCGCGCTGGTGCAGAAGAGCAACGCCAATATTCAGGCGCAGCGTGACGCCAGCCGGTTTAACGATGCGCTGATCTCCGGTGAGAAGCTTGACCCGAGCAATAAATCTATGCAGAAGGCGGCGGACAATACGCCATCGGCGCTAAATTTCCGCATTAACGATACCACCACCCACGACGGTATTGTGCAGCAGGTAAGCCAGACCGGAATTATCCCGTCGCAGGTTACATCGCAACTGAATGCGATCGCCCGTTCCAGCAGCCCTGATGTGGTGAAGCAAGGTTCGACACTGTTTAACTCACTATACGATACGGATCCCGCATCTGTTGGTGATTTGCCAAAAGATATGCAGAGTTTTTATCTCACGGTTAAACAGTTGACCGATGCAGGCATGGCGTCAGATGAAGCGGTGAAGCAAGCGCAGAATGTTACCTATAACCAGACTGATGCTTTTAAAGCGCAGTTATCCTCCATTCAAAGCACCAAACAGTATAAAGAAGATCGCGCCAGTGCTATGGATTCCGCTGTCAGCAGCATGAAACCGTGGTACAGCTTTGGTGGCCCCGCAGCGGACGACCAGAATGTTAACGCCGTCAATTTCCGTAATGACTACCAGTCACTTTATGACATTAATTATCGCAACTCGGGCGGTAATGCTGATGTTGCCAAAAAGATGACTAATACCCAGATCGCCCGTACTTGGAGTCTCAGTGATGTGAACGGCACCGCACAGTTTATGAAATACGCGCCTGAAGCGCTCTATAACTATGGGCCATCTGGCTGGCAGGCAGCGCAGTGGAAAGAAGAAAAAGAGCGCCTGACCTATGGCGAACGTGAAGAAAAAATCGAAACTAATCCGACCCAATTGGGAATTACATCTGGTTCAGCGCCCGTTATTACATCAAACACCCCTGAATCCCGAATCGGTGGTGAGCTGGAAATCACCCCTGACGTTTTAACCACGCATAACGGTGATTACGCCATTATGGTTCGTATGAAAGATAAAGATGGAATTGAGAGCGTACAGCCTTATTACGATAAATTTGGTCGTCCCATGCGCTGGAAACCGTCGCTGGAAGACTGGGAACCGTATAAAAAAATGCAGCAGGAGAGGGAACGGCAAGGCGAAGAGGAAATATCACGCGGGAAGGATATACGCGGATTTAAGGCGAAGCATCGTGCGCTTGATGAGCAGTATCAACGTTTGCATGATGAGCGTATGAACCGGGTTAAAAACTACTTTTCATGGAGCAATGAATAATGCCTATCTACCCGCAATCCGATGTTCCTCCGAGCGTGATGGATAATGCTCTTCAGGTGCCAACGGGTTTTGATGTATCTCTGCCTGAAGGAACTAATCCGGAACCGCTGCAGCAGCAACCGTCTGTATGGGATGCCGCTTTTCGTCAGAATAACCTGCTGGCGGGAATGTTCCGCCCGGCCAAACAATTCGAACCGGCGGACGGGTATAACCCTTATTTAGACAAAAACGAACTCAAAGGGTATGAGCAATGGGGATCCGCCTTTGCGGATTCAAAATCACCAGAAGAAACTGCCTGGATTAAAAATCAGATAGACGATGAAAACGAAGACCGCCGGGTGTTGTCTGAAGCAGGCGCTGAAGGAACTCTGGCCAGTATCGCCGCCGGGGTTATCGATCCTGTCACGGTCGCATCGATGTTTATTCCCGGTGCGCAGGGAAGCCTGGCTGCTCGTATTGGTTCTCAGATTGCTATTGGCGCCGCCGGTACCGCACTTAGCGAGGTTGCGCTCAATAACGAGCAGTACACCAGAACAGCCAGGGAGAGCGCTGCGCACATTACAGCTGGCGCGCTTCTCAGCGGTGTATTTGCTACTGCTGGCGCGATGATCACCCCATCGGTAAGAAATGCGGCCACCCGAGAAGTAGCCGAGGCGCTCAATAGTATGAACGCCTCGCCAACGATTAACAACGCAGCAGACGCCCTGGCGGATACTTTACCGAACGGTGGCAGCGTCGGCGCCATGCGTATTCGCGAAGCTACACTGGAAGACCTCACGCCGGTTTCTGGCGGCCCGCTTGGCAAGCTGGCTAAAAAAGCCGGTAGCTATCTAACGCCGATCACCCGACTGATGGAATCCCCGTCAAAAGAAGCGCGCCGGACAGCGCTGGAGCTAGCGGAGAATAACTTCACGCTGGAAGGAAACCTGCGCGGTATCGAAACTCCGGTAGCTGCCGAGACGCGCGTACGTGGCTGGCGCCGCGAAGAGGCTGCCGTCGTTACTGCGAATAAGCAGGCATACACTCAGTATAAAGCTGAAGGCGGCGATCTGGGTTATACGGCTTTCCGTGAACAGGTCGGCGAGGCGCTGCGTAACGGCGACGTGCACGTTAATGCGAAAGTGCAGGAAGCGGCGCAGGCAATGCGCACAGTCATTAACCGCGTGAAGACGGCACAGCAGGATCTGGGTTTGCTTCCGCCGGATGCCGAACTGAAAGCGATGGGGCAGACCAGCTATTTCCCTCGCGTGTACAAGGTAGGGAAAATTGTTAGCGAGCGCGATAAATTCCGCAATATGCTGGTTGACTGGTGGTCACGTGGTGAAAAAACCATGTCCCGCGAAGATGCCGAAATCGCCGCCGATACCACGATTAACCGTATCGTCGGGGCCAAAATTCCGCAGGAGTTCGCCAACGTCTTCATGGTGAAAGCACCAGGTAGCACCAAATCGCGAACGTTGAGCGTCCCCGATCGCCTGATGAAAGATTATCTGGAGAGTGATGCAAATTACGTCCTGCAGCGTCATATCCGCGAAGCCTCAGCGGAGATCGAATTAACCCGTACGTTCGGCAACAAGTCGCTGGATTCGCAGCTCGCCGCCATCCAGGACGAATACGACGCGCTGATGCGTTTACGCCCGGCAGAACAGGAAAAGCTGGCGAAGGTGCGCGAAGCCGACCTGCGCGATATTCTAGCGCTTCGCGATCGCCTCGTCGGTACCTACGGTATGCCGGATGACCCATCATCATTTTTCGTTCGCGCTGGTGCTTTCCTGCGTAGCGCCAACTTTGTAACGAAACTCGGCGGCATGACGGTATCCGCTATCCCGGATCTGGCGCGCGGCATGATGGTTAACGGCTTCAGCAATACCATGCGTGGATATGGCGCACTGATCACCCGCTCTCCGGCTTATCTCGCCAGCCGGGCGGAGCAGAAGAAAATGGCCGTTGGACTGGAAACTATACTGCATACCCGTGCGCGTACGATGGGGGATCTGGTCGATAGCTCTTCGCGTACAACAGCTGCAGAAGCTGGTATGGAACGTATTACCGATGTGTTCGGCAAGCTGACCATGATGGGCCACTTTGACGACATGAACAAATCGGTGAATGGCATGATCACCTCCGACGGGATTCTGTCCGGCGCGTTCCCGGCGAAACGCCTGGCAAAACTCGGCATCAATGAGAAGATGGCCGAACGCATCCAGCGAGAATTTCAGAAGCACGGCGAAGTTATTCAGGGCTGGCATATCGGCAATTTCGAAAAATGGGATGACCAGTACGCCGCTGGCTTGCTGCAATCTGCGGTGCTGAAAGACGTAAATAATACCGTAATCACGCCGGGGATTGGTGATACGCCGCTTTGGGCCAGCACCCCGTTGGGAAAAACCGTATTCCAGTTTAAGTCTTTTGCTACGGCATCCTATAATCGCGCTACGTTGGGCGGCCTGCAGGAAGGTACCGCGCAGTTCTATTACGGTACCGCCTTCCAGATTGGCCTGGGCTCTTTGACCTATGCGCTCAAGCAGGCGGCTAACGGTCGGGAGGTTGATTTGACGCCGCAGAAGATGGTACTCGAGGGCATTGACCGTTCAGGTATCCTCGGCCCACTGATGGAATACAACAACATGGCGGAAAAAGCATCCGGCGGTATGATAGGGCTTGGCCCGTTGCTCGGCACCGGTACGCAATCTCGCTATGCCAGCCGCGGCTTTATCGGTTCTGCTCTAGGGCCAACTTTTGGTCTGCTGGATACTGTAACCGATGTGACCGCCGGCGTGCTTAACGGCGATGCCGGCGACCGTGTATTGCATAGTGTGCGTACGCTGTTACCCGGTAATAATCTGTTCTGGATTGCGCCGCTAATTAATCAGGTTGATCCCGGCATCCGCTAGTTTGAATAGCGCTGTATAAGTCAGCGCTATTTTTCAAAGTAATTGTTTAACCGGTGAATATAAGATTCACAGCCACCCATATTGCCATCGTAGTTATAGTTTTTAATAATCCCTGATGTATCTGTTGCTATTTGAATTTTGCAACTGTAAGTAACAGGGACGTAATCAGTTTGCAAAGTAGTGGCGTTAAAAGATTTGTTTCCAAATGTCCCCGTTGTAATTTGTGGAGACGAGAGCGCAGCTATATCATTTACAGAGTTTACCCATGTATATACTTTCGTATCATCGAAAGTTTGTTCTTGGCTAGGATAGCCTAACACTTCGAAGGCTATTTTTTTATCCTTTCCTTTCAATGCATTTAACCCGTCATTCATTTGCGTAAATGTTACACATCCAGAAAGTAACAGGGTAACAATCAATAGCATTTTTCTCATTATTATCTCCGTTGAAATAGTCAGGATTCCGACCTCGAAAAGCATACATCATAGCCCTATGGATAACCACGGGGCTTTTTTATGCATTCAGATTACAAAACCCGCCTGACCGCTCTTAGCGATAAGCTCACCGATGTAGTGCTGGAAGAAGCCGATCCGGATAACTGGCCGGGGGCAGGGAAGGAAATCACAAAGCACACCAAACAGGAACGCGGTGATCGGTACTGGCATAAGAAGAATGCGGCCGCATCGCTCACGCTGCTGGTAAAAGTCCATTCTCTGATTGGCATGCATACGCGCGGGGGGACGCCTAAACCCGGCGAGGATCCGGACGATGAAGCATTCCGCCTGGGCCAACAGGTATCTGCCGCTGAACGTGCAGCACAGGAAGTTATCGAACGCCTACAGCAGCGGAAAAAATGATTTCATTCGTCGCCTTCTTCATCATATGGGCGGAGCGGATGGGGTGGGAGGTTCCCGACTGCCATTATCGAGCCTGCCACTGGCTGGAACACCGCGGGGATCTCGCGGTGCTTCGCTGTTTCCGTGGCTTCGGTAAATCCACCATTCTGGCGGTATATAACGCATGGAGATATTACCAGAACCGCCAGTACCGCATTCTTCACCAGTCGGAAGCTGACGGCACCGCATACAAAACCAGCCGCGATACGCAGAACGTTTTACGCAATCACCCGCTGACTAAAGGCATGCTACCCGACGGACAGGGAACCGTTGAACAGTGGTGGGTTAACGGCTCTCTGGATATGCGTAACGGCAGCATGTACGCAAAGGGGATCCTCTCTAACGTCACCTCAGCCCGCGCTGATGAATGCCAGAACGATGACGTAGAAGTACCCCGCAATATCCAGACGCCAGAGGCGCGGGAAAAACTGCGTTATCGTCTCGGTGAACAGACACACATTCTTGTCCCCGGCGGGCGAAAGCTGTTTATCGGCACGCCGCATACCCACGATAGCCTTTACGATGAGGTTGAATCTATGGGCGCCGATTGCCTGACCATCAAGTTATTCGGTAAAGAATTTCGTATCGAGGAAAAACAGGCTACCGCGAGCCGTTACTCGTTACCGTTCCGGCCTGAATATGTTTTCGTCGGTATTCACATTGGCGCGCGACTGCTCGTTGAAGGTGTTGATTATCGTCTTAACGATGATGGTATCGAGTTTGCCGAGACTCCCGGTACCACGGTTGACTGTTACGCCGATTGTGAATGGCCGGAAAGGTTCACTCCGGAGGAAATGACAAAGCGCCGTCGCGAAACTCGCACAATCAACGAATGGGACAGCCAGTACCAGCTGCACAGTAAACCGGTTGGCGAGGTTCGTCTCGATCCCGACCGCATACGCGAATACAACGTACAGCCTGAAATCCGGTACGCAAACCGCTCCTGCTCGATGTGGCTTGGCCAGACGCAAATTGTTGGTGCTGTCGCCTGGTGGGATGTGGCCACCGGCAAAGTTAAAGCTGACGCTTCGGCGTTCTCCCTGATTTTCACAGACGCGCGTGGTCATCTTTACTGGCATGTTTGCCAGGGGCTTACGGGCGAACTGGCGGAATTCGACGACAACGACAAAATCACCAGTGGTCAGGTGATGCAGATTAAAGAGCTGGTGCTGAAATACCAGATCCCTCTGGTCTGCGTCGAGGTGAACGGCCCCGGCAGCTTTGCCGGGAAATTGCTGATTCAGGCGCTGAAGGGTACCGGCTGCGGCGTACGGGAAGAATTCAGCGTGACCAATAAACAGAAACGCATTCTCGATGCCTTCGAAGCGCCACTGTCGTCCCGGTTCCTGTGGGCGCATACCGACGTGCTCGATGGCCCGATGTACGACCAGATGCGCGATTTTAACCCGGCGCTGACCAATCAGCCCGATGACTTTATCGATTCCGGCTCCGGCGCTATCAGCTCAACTCCGGTACGTATAGGTAAATTGGTCGGGATTCCGACCGCACAGGCGCGGGAACATTGGCAACCAAACGATGGCGATCACATGGTCGCCGTGGATTACTAGCCGCCGGAGTTCCTCGTATGTCGGTACCGAACCAGACACCCTATAACATCTATACCGCCAACGGGCTGACCACTGTCTTTGCCTATGAGTTTTATCTGATCAGCGCCAGCGATATTCAGGTGACAATCAACGGCAACGAAGTAACGTCCGGCTATACCGTGTCTGGTGTGGGTACTACTGGTGGTGGCGAGGTTACTTTTCTGACCGCGCCGGCCAATGGCGCTACGGTCATTTTTGAGCGCGTAACGCCGACGTACAGGCTCACCGATTACCAGGACAACGGCGACCTGCTGGCCGATACCGTTAACAAAGATTTTGACCGTCTCTGGATGGCAATCCAGCGCGCGTTTATATATCTCGGGGTTGCGCTGACACGCCCATTATTTGGTGGCGGTCCATTTAATGCCAACGGATATCGTATTGCTAATCTTGCTGATCCGATTAATGATCAGGACGCAGCGACTAAGAGTTATGTCGATAAGTCTACAAATAACTCTAATGAATACGCAGATAATCTTTTTAAGCGTACGGCCAGAGTGCCAGAAGACTATACCGACCCCCTTCCAACAATCCATGGCAGGAAAGGCAGGCTTTTTGCGTGGAATGATGCAGGGAAAGCAATAGCGGTTCATTCTGAGACTGACGACGGGACTCAGCTAGAAATTGACCTTGCGGGTACTGATGGTCTGAAATATATCGGTTTATGCCCAAACCTTGATTATCTAAGAACTATAGAATTTGCGGAAGTGGGACAACAACTATTTCTCAAAGAGCATACTGCCGGGCAGGGTATGGGCGGCGGCACCTGGTATTGTCATTCCCTGACTAATGATAATAATTATGTGGACGATAACGGGTGCCAGATTGTTAATAATTACGGCCAGGTGCTACGACGCAAAGATTTACGAATTATTTGCTCCGATATGTTCGGGCTGATGAATGGCGGTGATTATATTGCATGCCTCAGAAACATGTTTAAGGCGTCACGGACATTCTGTATTGAAGAGGTACTGGTAGCAAAATTACCTTTCGGGCAGTTTGTCATTGCTGACACTTTTTCTGATGGCAGCAACGGGTTTGTTGCTGATGTTTCTGATGGCATGAATTTTACCATCCGTGGGCTGGGTGTCGGGACTAACGGTCCCCGCATCCGGCATAAAGGCAATGGTGTGATGATGCGAATTAAGCGTAATCATGCCAGTTCAAAAGATTTCTGGGTAACATGCGGGTTTGAATGCCTGCGAGTGGGCGGAGTAAATGACACCCTGGACGGTAATAACACATATACCGGTGCAACGCCTTTCCAGGTATCTGACATGTGGGGATCGTTGTTTAAAGATTTATATATCAGCGGTTACGACAACAATACCGGCGGCAGCGCGATTTCGCTCTACAACGATACCGCATGGACTGAGAAACCACGTTTTGACAATGTGATGATACGCGGGTCTGTGGTGGGGCTGCGCCTGCATCGCAATACAGCTGAGGGCGCAGGGGCCACAGATTCATTTTTTTCCGTCACCGGCGAGATTGATATGAATGCCGGGGTGCCTAATCCCTGTTCTTATGTCCGGGTGGGCGATGGAACCGAGAAAGGTAAGTGCTCTATGTACAGTGCGCAGTTTACCATCCGGGGATGGATGAGCCGATCCTCATGGCATACTGGCATTGATATTATGGACTACAGCTGCGTTACGGGAAAAATGACCTTTATCTGGGACGGTTACGGCCTTTCATCAAATGCCACAAGTGAAGTGCTGCATATCATCCGCACAAGAGGCGTCAACGCCCGCTTTGACTGCGAGGTGACAAACCTTTCGGGTCAGCTGTTACAGGCGCGGCTTGAACTCCTGCAGCTAATCTGGAATTCCTGTCTGTACACTCAGGAAACTACCGCTAATGATGCTTCTCTGAAACGAGCCTATCCGGTCATACGTGCCAAAGGGATGAGGATAAATTTTGAAGGTTCATTCACTGCGGCCGAGCGTATTTCAGGCAAGACCTATACCCTGAGTTCATTACTGCCGGGCCAGCGTTTGCGGGTGCGTCTGCACAGCTTTAATGGCGATAAATATCAGCCGCAAATCTCTGAATGGGATGTTGAGGTAAGAGGAACGGATTTCCCCTGTATAGTTAAACCACTTTCAGGGCAATCGGCAACCATTTTCACTAAAGCAGGCAGCGCACTGGTGAATACTTCTGGCGCAACCGGGAGTTTCCTGACTGAAGCCACAATAAGCGACAATCCGTTTTTGCAGCATGCAACTCTTGGTAGCACTACGCTCACGCTTACGAACGGCCAAACAAATAACAATGTATCTTATGCCGTTAACTCTGGTCGCAAGATACAGATTGTTCTACCCCCTAACCCGGCAGCCACGGAAGACATGCCCTATGTTGCAGAAATTGAGGTGTTGTAATGAGCGAAAAAATGACAAACAAAAATGTACTGGTTCCGGCGTACGCTATTAAAATCAAGTCTATAACGAATATTGACGGTGGATTTGCGGTTATTACTCCGGACGATGAGCAAGAAATTACCGATCCTATTACGGTGACGGCTGCATTTGTGGAAAAATTTAATCCGCAGCCTGGCGGTTACTACATCATGTGTGTTAATGGAGTGGGTTTATACTCTGACAACTAATTCAATGGTCAGGATTCTGACCATGTAAGCACCTACCCTCAAATCACTACAAATAGTGATCCCCATGGGGGTAAGGCATGCGAATGAAGAATTTGCCGGATGTGGCGGCGGGAACGTCGTATATCACATCCACCGTGAGCGGCAGCTACTGGCTGCTGCAACTTCTCGATAAGGTAAGCCCCAGCCAGTGGGCGGCTATAGGCGTTCTGGCAAGTATTGTTTTTGGGTTACTTACCTACCTCACTAATCTGTATTTCAAAATCAAAGACGACCGGCGGAAGGCACAGGACTATGAGCAACAAAGCTAAGTTCAGCGCCGCTATGCTGGCGCTTCTGGCCGCCGGTGCGTCTGCGCCGGTTCTGTTCGATCAGTTTATCAGTGAAAAAGAAGGTAACGCGCTGGTGGCCGTTGTTGACCCCGGCGGTGTGTGGTCGTTGTGCCACGGAGTAACCGTTATAGATGGCAAGCGTGTCATTAAGGGCCAAAGAGCAACTGAGGAACAGTGCAGGAAGGTAAACGCCATCGAGCGCGATAAGGCGCTGGCGTGGGTAGAAAAGAATGTGCACGTTTCTTTGACGCCGCCGCAGAAGGTCGGCATAGCCTCATTCTGCCCGTACAATATCGGGCCGGGTAAGTGCTTCCCCTCGACGTTCTACCGCAAGCTGAACGCAGGCGACCGCAAAGGTGCATGTGCGGAGATCCGGCGATGGGTGTTCGACGGTGGTCGGGATTGCCGACTGACCAAAGGCCAGAAGAATGGCTGCTACGGGCAGGTTGACCGCCGCGATCAGGAAAGCGCTTTGACGTGCTGGGGGCTGTACGAATGAACGGAAAAACCAAACTGGTGATTGTAGGTGGCGTGCTGGCGGTATGCGCCGGCATTTACTGGGCGGGGTATCTGAAAGGCTGGTACGCACATTCAGAGCAAGTAAACAGCCAGGCTAAAGAAAGCCTACCGAAGCAGGAAAAGGCAGTTGCCGCTGGCGAGCAGAAAGCGGCGACGGCGAACGCCGAAGCCAAAGTGATTTACCGTACCGTTTATCGTGATGTGGTGAAATATGTCAATGACCCGAATCGTACTGTGTGCCAGTTTGATCCTGCTGCTGTGCAGCTGCGCCAACGAGCAATCGACGCGGCCAACGCCATCCCCGGATTTGATGAACCGGCCGTGCAAGATAAGTAACGCTGGCGCAGATAGCGACGCTGATCTGCTGGCGGATACACAATCAGCGGAGTGCGTACGGGAGCTTCGTACCAATATCTACCGCTGGCAATCGTGGTACCGCGCGACTGAATAAATATTGAATTTGAGGTATGATAAGCGTCAGAAGATAGTCTGAATCATTGCTGTAACTTATTGTTTTCATGCTGCTAGTTTATTGATGTATGTTCGGATTTTTTTCATATCTATTTGATATTTAGAATAATCACCACCAATTTAAAATCCCTCGGCGTTCGCGCTGTGCGGGTTCAAGTCCCGCTCCGGGTACCATTGGGATAAAGCAGAATAATCAAAGCAATAAGCAGTGTCGTGAAACCACCTACGGGTGGTTTTTTTGTTTTTGTCCCTTACGAAAAACCGCTTCAGCGCTACCTCTCGATCGTCGGGTACATTTTGTCATAGGACAAAATACTTTTCTGTTGCTATTATCTGCCAGCACTCAATCATTATCTCAATAAGTGGGGATGAAATGTTCACTGGCCTCTGCGCTTTTCCTCTGACTCCGTTACATCCACATGGCGTTGATGAAACGGCATTTGCCCGAATTGTCACTCGTCTCGTCGAATCTGGGGTCGATTCCCTCGGCGTACTCGGCTCCACCGGAAGCTATGCCTGGCTTAGCCGTGAGCAGAGAATGCAGGTGGTGCGCCAGGCAAAATCGCATGCCGGACTCATTCCGTTAATGGTCGGCATAGGGGCGCTGGGGACCGATCAGGTTCTCCGTCTGGCTGAAGACGCGCAGATGGCAGGCGCCAGCGCGCTGCTTCTGCCAGTAATGGCTTATCAACCCCTGACAGACGAGGAGATTTTGACTTTTTACCAGACCGTCACCCAACAGGTCTCCGTCCCCGTCTGCGTTTACGACAATCCCGTTACCACGCATGTGACGACTTCGGATGAACTTAAAGGCGCGATCGCCGCGCTACCCGGGATCGCCTCAATTAAAATCCCCGGCCCCGCGAAAAATGAAACCGTCCGCCGGATTCAGAGCCTGCGGCGCCAGCTACCGGCAGGGGTGAGTATTGGCATTAGCGGGGACGCCTGCGCGGCCGATGGCCTGAATGCCGGCTGCGAAGTCTGGTACTCGGTGTGCGGCGGCCTTTTCCCGCAGGTCGCCAAAGAGATAACCGCGGCGGCAGCGCGAGGGGACGCTGAGCAGGCGACGGCAATCAGCGCCAGGCTCGCGCCGCTGTGGATGTTATTCAGTAAATATGGTGGCAGCCTGCGAGTGACCGCCGCAGCGGCAAGTATCCTCGGGCTGTGCGGGGAGGATTGCTTACCGCGACCGCTGCTCCCGCTTTCGTCGGATGCCTTTAGCGAAATTGCGGAAACACTTCGCACGCTGAAGCTCCTGTAGCCGGGTAGTTTTCTTTCGCTATTTCCGCTACTGTAAGCGCCATTTTTTACGACGATGAGCCTGTTTATGAAAACTGGACCCCTGAACGAAAGCGAAGTGGAATGGCTGGATGATATCCTGTCGAAATACGCGGTAGAAGGCACCATCATGGATGTTGCTGAACTGGATGGCCTACTGACGGCCATACTCTCCGGGCCGACCGAGATTGAGCCCGCGCAGTGGCTGATTGCTATCTGGGGCGGAGCGGATAATGTGCCGCGCTGGGCCAACGATCGCGAGCGAGACCGTTTCGTCAACCTGACGCTGCAGCATATGAGCGATATTGCCGAGCGTTTAAGCGACTATCCCGATCAGTTCGAACCGATGTTCGGCAGCCGGGAAGAGGAGGGGCAGGAGCTCACCATTGTTGAGGAGTGGTGCTTTGGCTATATGCGCGGCGTGGGATTAAGCGACTGGTCAGGTCTGCCTGCCGAGCTGCAGGCAGAGCTGGACGCCATCGCTCTGCACGGTACCGAAGAGCGCTTCGAGGCGCTGGATGAACTATCCGCGGAAGAGTTTATCGCCAGCGTTGAGCGAATTCGTCCTGCGGCCCTGGCGCTTTACAACTACTGGACTGAGCACGCTCAGCCCGCACAAGTTCAGCAGCCCATCAGGAATGAGAGCAAGGTTGGGCGCAACGATCCTTGCCCGTGCGGCAGCGGTAAGAAATATAAGCAGTGCTGTTTAACGAAATAACATCAGGGGCCGAATTGGCCCCTTTTTTATCCCACCGCCGGCAGTAATCCTGCGACTATCGCAAACTGAATCACTACGATAGCGATCCCGCAGAGCAGGACAAGCCACAGCGCCGCTGAACCGCCTGCGACCCGCCACGGGGCATCAGGGTGCTGTTGGCGGCTCTTCATTACCAGCAGCGAAGGCAGCATGAGCGCGAGCACGGCCAGCGCAACGCCCGCATAGCCTAACGCCATCACGAAGCCACGCGGATAAAATAGCGCGAAGGCCAGCGGAGGCAAAAAGGTAATCAGACCGCTCTGTAGCCGTCCACCGGCGCTGTTCTGGCGTTGAAACAGATCGGCCAGATAGTCGAACAACCCAAGCGCCACCCCGAGAAATGATGTCGCCAGCGCCAGGTCGGCGAACAGATGGACCGCCAGCTCAACGTGCGACGATGCCACCACTTCACGGATGGCCTCCAGCAGGCCATTGAGCCCGGCATTCTGCGCCAGCAGCGCGGTAAACGCAGGAGAGTCAATGCTGCCTAGCGTCGCCAGCTGCCAGAAAATATAGGCGACCAGAGGAATAAAGCTTCCGATGATAAATACCCGGCGCAGCTTGCGAATATCGCCGCCCAGATAGCTCACAATACTGGGTATGCTGCCGTGAAAACCAAAGGAAGTAAAAATCACCGGGATGGCCGACAGCGCCAGCCCCTGCTGTAGCGGCAGAGTCAGCAGGTTTATCTGGTGAATGTGCGGCAGCAGAAGCGCGAGCATAATGGCGAGGAAAATAATCTTTGCGCTGAATAAAAAGCGGTTAAAAAGATCGACCAGCGAAGTCCCGATGCAGACGACCGTCCCACCGATAGCGGTAAAGATCAGAACGCCTGCCGCAGGAGGCAGCGTCCAGTCCAGCCACTGATTGAGGCTTGAGGCCAGCAGTTCGCCGGCGCCGCTGATATAGGCTGCCGTGAGCGCGTAAAGCAGAAACAGCATGCAAAAGCCGGTTGCCCATTGCCCGTATCGGCCCAGATAGCGTGCCGCCAGCGAACCCAGACCCATGTCGGCCGGCACGTGCTGATAGACTTCCAGCAGCAGCAAAGCGGTATAACACATTAGCGCCCAAAGCGTTATCAGCAAAGCTAACGTCACGCCGAAACCTACGCCCGCCGATGCCAATGGCATGGCTAACATCCCTGCGCCGATGGTGGTGCCGGCGACGATTAAAATACTACCCAGAGTGCGGTTCTTCACGCTTTTCACTATCCATTACGGCATTCACAATTCATTATGCCGCGCAGAGTATGTGAAATCAGTCGCTTCGTCAAATGAGGGTTACAGGCTTTGTAATGAGAACTTTACAGTAGCAGAGGGTTTGCTTCAAAGCTGCGCTGGCGCAAGAATTCGCCGCCCGGGCTGGTATATTCTGCGGGCTTTACGGGAGAGAATATGCAATCGATTCATGGTCACGAAGTGCTGCAAATGATGATCGCCTCAGGCGAAACTTACACCGTGGCGACGCTTGAAGCGGCGATCGTCGCGCGTTTCGGTAAAGAAGCCCGATTCCACACCTGCTCGGCGGAAAATCTGAGTGCGGCGGAACTGGTGGCGTTTTTGCAGAAAAAAGGCAAGTTTATTGCCGCTGAAGAAGGGTTTAATACGCACGAAAGTAAAATTTGCCGCCATTAATACGGCAGCGGGCGCTGGAGCCTCGCTGCCGGCTTAATTAATTTTGCGTGTCGAGCGTTGCCAGCTCTTTATCAATAAAGTACAGACCTTCGCCGCTTTTACCTGCGAGGGTTAATTTATCAATAACCGACTTAAACAGCTTCTCTTCTTCGTGCTGTTCAGCAACGTACCACTGCAGGAAATTAAACGTCGGATAATCCTGACTGGTCATTGCCGCATGTGCCAGTTCATTAATTTTTTGCGTAATTAACTGTTCATGTTCGTAGGTCGCACGGAATAGCTCGTCAAGAGAGGCATACTCAGCAAACGGCGACGCGATAGCCGTGATGCAGGGCAGACTACCGGTATCGGTCAGGTAGTCGAAAAGGCGCTGCATATGGGTCATCTCTTCCTGCGCGTGGCGACGAAGAAACGCCGCCGCGCCTTCAAAGCTGTGGTAACTACACCAGGCGCTCATTTGCTGATAAAGCAGAGAGGAATAAAGTTCAAGATTCATCTGCGCATTAAGCTTATCGATCATTTCAGTTTTTAGCATCTGGCTGCTCCGGGAAAAAAAGAAATAAGTTTTAGTGCGCACACTATAATTTGTTATTAATTTATTTGCAAAAAGTAAATTAATAAATTCATTTATTAATAATGCAAATGGGAATAACACGCATTGGCACTTATAAAATAATGAGAATGGTTTTAATTCCTTATTTCGTTCACTTCGCCGTTGGGCCAAATTTCGCCGTGTTAATCCGATCCCCCGCACACAGACCTGGCCTGAGATGACGCGACTTGCCTCAGGATGAGGCGGCGTCCTGGCAGGACGGAAGGCAAAAGTGTGAGGCGAGATGCAATTTATAAAACAACTTTTCATAAAATTTGAAAGTATGTTCGTAAGGTAGTATTGTCATAGCAACGCTAACGAACTATCGCGGGAAAACCCGCACAGCATTCAGGAGAGTAAAGCATGAAAATCGCACTGATGATGGAAAACAGCCAGGCGAACAAAAACGCCATCATCCTCAATGAATTAAACGCCGTTGCTGACGAGAAGGGCTTCCCGGTTTACAACGTCGGGATGAGCGATGAAAACGACCATCACCTGACCTATATCCATCTGGGCATTATGGCCAGCATCCTGCTGAATTCGAAGGCGGTCGACTTTGTGGTTACCGGCTGCGGTACTGGTCAGGGCGCGCTAATGTCGTTAAATATTCATCCGGGCGTCGTTTGTGGCTACTGCATCGACCCTGCGGACGCCTTCCTGTTTGCGCAGATCAATAACGGTAACGCGCTGTCTCTGCCGTTTGCGAAAGGATTTGGCTGGGGTGCAGAGCTGAACGTACGCTTTATCTTTGAAAAAGCCTTCACCGGCCGCAAAGGCGAAGGCTATCCGCCGGAGCGTAAAGAGCCTCAGGTGCGTAACGCCGGCATCCTGAACGCGGTCAAAGCCGCGGTGGTTAAGGAAAACTATCTGGATACGCTGCGTGCGATCGATCCGGAGCTGGTGAAAACTGCCGTTTCCGGCCCTCGCTTCCAGCAGTGTTTCTTTGAGAACTGCCAGGATAAAGAGATCGAAGCGTTCGTTCGCCAGATCATCGGTTAATCGATTAACACATCCTATGCAAGGCCAGCGCTGCTGGCCTTTTCTTTATCTATTTCTTTTTGTTCGATACGCTGCTACCCGCATCTTTTGTCAGATGCAGAGTATCAATCATGCCGACCAGGCAAATCAGCGCAATAAAGATAAACGACAGGCGGAAGCTGATGCCGGGAAGGTGAGAAAGCGTAAGCCATTCACTGAACTCTTCCCCAATACGAATACCTATCGCTCCAAGCGTTATCCCAAGTCCAACGGCCAGCTGGGATGCGGTGCTGAACAGCGTATTGGCATAGCTCATTTGTCCGGAAGGAACATCGGCAAAAGCGAGGGTGCTGATGCCGGTAAATTGAATCGATCGGAAGACCCCGCCGAGATAGAGAATTACAAAGATGAGCCAAACCGGCGTATGCGGGGTTAAAAAAGCGCAGGCCAGCAGCGATAATACGTTTAATGCGCCATTGATCAGCAGCAGACGGCGAAAACCCAGCCAGCGAATCAGCGGCGTTGTAAGGGGCTTGATGGTGAAGTTGCCGACGAACACCGCCAGCACCAGCAGCCCCGAGTGGAAGGGATCCATGCCGAAGCCGACCTGAAAAAGCAGCGGCAGCAGAAACGGAACGGCGCTGATGGAGGAGCGGAACAGCGAACCGCCGTACATGGTGACCCTGAAGGTGGGGATCTCCAGCGCATCAAGGCGCACCATCGGCCATTCAGCGCGGCGGAAGTGCCGTAACGAGAAAAGCATGCAGCCCAGGCCTGACACCAGCAGCGCCAGGGTCTGCCAGCCCAGAGGCTGACGATCGCCGAGAAGCTCCATAGCGGCAACCAGGCTAACCATCGCCACCGAGGTCGCAAGAAAACCGGAAAGATCGAACGGGCGGCGCTCTTCTTCCCGAATATCCGGGATGATGCGCAGCGCCAGGGCAATCGCCACAAGCCCAAGCGGCACGTTAATAAAGAAGATCCAGTGCCAGCTGGCGTAGCTGGTGATAAATCCGCCCAACGGTGGGCCAATAATAGGCGCCACCAGCGCCGGCCAGGTCAGAGTGGCAATCGCTTTAATCAGCTGATGCTTCGGTGTGGTGCGCAACACCGCCAGGCGGCCCACGGGCACCATCAGCGCGCCGCCAATTCCCTGAAGAATACGCATGGCGACAAACATATCGACATTGGTCGACAACCCGCAAAACACCGAGGCGAGGGTAAAAATCGCCAGCGCCAGGCTAAAGATTTTCCGCGCGCCGAAGCGATCGGCGATCCAGCCGCTGGCGGGTATCAGCACCGCAAGGGTAATAAGGTAGGCGCTAATTCCAATGTTGAGATCCACTGCCGTTACGCCGAAGTCTTTCGCCATGTCGGGCAGGGCGGTGGCGATGACTGTGCCGTCGAGGAACTCCATAAAAAACGCGCCGGCCACCAGCAGAGCAGGTGCTGAAAAAGAGCGGTCGTCCCTGGAAGAGATGTTTGTACTCATCGTTGTATCGCTGCCATTGCTAAGCGATCCCGGATTCACCTGGAGCCCGCGGCTCTTAACTATCCGAAATAACTCACTTTTGTTGAATGTTTAAATTTATTTTGTAAATAAAACGTGATTTATCGCACATTGAGATTGATTTTTGTGATGCAGGTCATATTATAGCTGTGTAGATATTAACACCTGCATAACAAAAATGGAGCCAACCATGAAACTGCGCAAAATTCTGAAGAGCATGTTCGAAAACTACTGCAAAACCTTTAAAGACGTACCGCCTGGCGCTATGTTCTGATAAAAAAACCTGCTGCGGCAGGTTTTTTTATATCCGAGGAATTAGGGTACTATTACGCTCCTGAAAAAAGGAGTGAAAAATGTCTCAACATCTTACCGAACACGACGAACTGGTCTCTGACGTTGTTGCCTGCCAGTTAGTTATCAAGCAGATCCTCGACGTCATCGATATCATCGCCCCTGTCGAGGTGCGCGAAAAAATGACTACCCAGCTGAAAGCCATCGATTTTGCCAGCCACCCGGCCTCGGCTGACCCGGTGACGCTGCGGGCGGTACAAAAAGCCATCGCGCTGATTGAGCTGAAATTCACCCCGCAGGAAGAAGCGCACTAGCGGCGTGAGCCCCGCCATCAACGCGATAGCGGGGCGTTATTGCTGATTAATGGGACACGGCGGTTTGAATGACGTTCTCCTGCGCATTCTTGAACAGTTTGCTGTTGCCCCAGCACTCTTCATAACGATGGCCCACTAAATCTTCCACGATAAGGCGAACGTCCGGCGCGATGTCGGCAATTTTGCCTCCCGCTTTAATGCGCGCGACTTCCTGTAGCACCACCAGGTGCGCCTTGCGATCGAGCTTCATCTGTTTACTGAACACGATGGCTGCCAGCGCCAGTAAAATCACCCCTGCACAGAATACCACCGCAATCGCGGTGACCGCACTTTCCGGCTGCGTGTGCGCCTTTGACTGGAACCCGTAGAAGCTGAGGATAGCTCCCATTGTAAAGACGATAATCGAGCGCAAAATTTTACCTGAGAAAGTCATGGCGCCTGCATAGATCCCCTCGCGACGGCGGCCGGTGTAAATTTCATCGACATCAGCCAAAAAGGTATAAACGGTCCAGGGAATGTAGTAGACGCCGCCGGTGCCGAGACCGAACAGCACCGTGATGCCAAACATCAGGATGGTGGCCAGGCTTGAAG
>Ga0153943_1000125_pt1 | contig 28319 bp, 31 predicted proteins | sample TSNJ027MetaG_FD_104721 | JGI IMG/M metagenome (GOLD analysis project Ga0153943, IMG submission 104721) | Attine ant fungus gardens microbial communities from New Jersey, USA - TSNJ027 MetaG | ecosystem: Host-associated > Fungi > Mycelium > Unclassified | place: USA: New Jersey, Brendan T. Byrne...
AATGGTGTGATCGCCTCCGAGCGTCAGGGGGATAAGCGGAAAACTATTTAAACCGGTGTAGTAATCCTCGATAATCTGCACCGATTTGAGCAGACTATAGGTGTTAATCGGTACGTCGCCGATATCCGCCACCGACAGTGAATCAAAAGGCGCGGCGCCGGTAGCCATGTTGTACGGGCGAATCATCACCGATTCGGTACGAATATAGCGCGGTCCGTAGCGCGTTCCGGAACGCTGCGAGGTCCCGATATCCAGAGGGATGCCGACAAATGCGGCATCAAGCCCCTGTAAATCCTCAATAAATGGCAGGCGCATCATCGTGGCGCGGCCGCCAAAACGCGGCATCTCATTGCCACCCTGCGGTTGATGAAAGACGTTATCCATTTCTGCTCCTGAATCTGATATTCAAAACTCAACAGCAGGGATAGTGCGCAAGATGTGCTGGACTTTAAATCGTCCGCCGCAAATACTTAGTTCATTTATCAGTGAACTAAACGCCATGCTTAACGACGCGACGCTAAACATTCGACAGCTCCAGGTTTTTGAGGCGGTGGCCCGCCTTGAGAGCTATGGCCGGGCCCAGCAGGAGCTGGGGATTTCCGTTTCCGCGATCAGCAACGCGATGTCGCAGCTGGAGGGCCAGCTGGGCTTTAGCCTGTGCCAGCGCGGACGCGGCGGCTTTGCGTTAACGGAGAAAGGGCAGCATTTTTTACAGCAGGCGATCCGCGTGCTGAGTGAACTGAACGAGCTGGAGCGCCAGTCGGCGCTGCTGAAAGGCGAGCATAGCGGCACGATTTGCATCTCAACGCTTGACTCCATCGAAACGGAAACCGCGCTGTCGCTGCCGGTGGTGCTGCGCAGCTTTAGCGATAAGTTTCCTAACGTACACATCAAGCTGATTATTCGCACCCCGGCGGAACAGCTGAACGGCGTACTGAATAACCATATCGATCTCGCCATCGGTAGCTACAATTCGCGGGTGCATAACATCATCAGCGAACCGCTCTACCGCGAGCAGCACTGGCTCTACTGCAGCGACCTGCATCCGATGTTCTTTAGTCGCCAGCTCGATAAAGATCTCATCAGCCAGTGTCCACTGGTGACGCGCAGCTACTGGAATACCAGCGATCTGCGGCGGCGCGGGTTCAGCAAGGGCAGCGCCACGGTTGAAACCGTCGATGCGCAGCTGCTGTTGATCCTGTCCGGGAAATACATCGGCTATCTTCCAGAACACTACGCCTGGCCGTGGATTAAAGAGAATCGCCTGCGTGTGCTGCTACCCAATGAGTTTGGCTTTCAATCTCCCTTCTCGGCGATCTGCAGGCGCGGGCGCAGCAATGAACCTTATCTCAAGGAGTTTCGCAATCTTCTGAAGAAGAATACCGTAGCCAGGCCGAAGTGGAGTGCATGAGTTTAGTAATGAATGAGAAACAGCTTATGCCTGATTTTATTGGGAAATAGACCGCTTAATATCAGGCATATAGCAGACGTCACATCATTAACTATATGTTTTTAAGAAAAAACTTAGATAAAAATATCGCCTCGTTCCAGGATAATTCCCATTCTGTAATTGGTCAAAAAATAACCTTTTTATGTGTTTTTTCTGAATTACGAGTAAATCCAACCTGTAACGTTGTTTGTTAATTTTTTTTCTGCTGGAATCGAGAAATATATTTTTTTGTGCACTATTTTTCTAATGGATGGGAAAATGATAAGAAATAGCTTATTGGCATTGGTGTGTATTTCTGTGGGTGTATTGCAGGGGTGTACTAATATTAAAAAAACAGATAGCGCACTAATAAAGAAAGATGTGAGTCAAACCGAACAGCCTGCACAAGTTCCTGCTTTACAGCAGTGTATCCAGGATGCGGATGCTTTAGTTAAGCTGGATAACAAGTTCCAGAAAGATTCAAGTGAACTCTATGGCTTAATTAACGACGCTAAGTTTTATGCCTCTGTTTCGGGGCAAACCTCAGCCAGCGTAAAATCAACCATTACCCCGCTTTTTGAATATAAGATAAATGATAAGTGTAATAGTATTTCTCAGAAATTAATCAAAGAGTTCGAAACCCGCGCCCGGAAAGCCGATCTTAAAGATGGGCTGACCAGATGATGAGCCTTAAGGGGAAACGGAAATTATACGATCTCAGAGGTCTTGCGATTGTATTTGCCCTCTCTACCCTTTTTATCATGCTCCCTGCTCGTTCCGAGGAGGGAGACTTCCTTGATAATATCAAGAAACTTGAAATTAAGAATCCATCGGCCTCAGGCGCCGCTAGCGCGGAGTCGGCCTCGTCTAATCAGAATAACGAGAGCCGTGATAAAAAAATGCCGCCGAAGCAGGATGGCGTCAGCAAAAGAATAAATCAGAGCAATAAAACGCAAAGTACGATTAACGCTCTGCGCAAACAGAATGCGGAGCTGAGTGCGGCAGCCAAAGCGGCGGAGAAAAAACTCGCTGAAACAACGCGCGAACTGTCGGCGCAGATCGCCGCGCTGAAGGCACAGAGTAGCCAGGGTGTACAGAAAGAGAGAGGCGATCCTGCCGCGGTGAGCGCGCTGACTAAAAAGAACCTCGAACTGGCCGCCACTGCCGAAGCGGCGCAGCAAAAGCTGGATGAGACCACCCGCACGCTGTCGGCGCAGATTGCGGCGTTAAAGGCGCAGCGTGCACAGGACGAAAACGGGCATAAGAGTGCTCTTGAAGCACTGCGCAAAAAGAACGCTGAACTGAACTCCGCTGCCGAAGCGGCGCAGAAAAAGCTGGATGATACGACCCGCACGCTGTCGGTGCAGATCGCCGCGTTGAAAACTCAGAAAGGGCAGAGTGAGAACGCTCAGAAATCAACGATAGACATGCTGATGGGCAAGAACCTTGAACTGAGCGCTGCCGCCGCAATGGCGCAGAAAAAGCTGGATGAGACCACTGGCACACTATCAGCGCAGATTGCCGCGCTGCAAAAGCAGAACGCCCAGGGCGAAAGCCAGCAGAAATCCGCGCTCGACGCGCTGAGCAAAAAGAATGCTGAGCTGAGCGCCGCTGCCGAAGCGGCGCAGAAAAAGCTGGATGAGACCACCCGCACGCTGTCGGCGCAGATCGCCGCGCTGCAAAAGCAGAACGCCCAGGGCGAAAGTCAGCAGAAATCCGCGCTCGACGCGCTGAGCAAAAAAAATGCTGAGCTGAGCGCCGCTGCCGAAGCGGCGCAGAAAAAATATACTGAGTCAGTTGCTGCTTTGAACAATCAAAATCAGAAATTACAGTCTGCCCTTGATAGCCAGGCCATAAAGGAAAGTGAGTTAAAGCTTACTGATAAAAGCATTAAAAATGCCTACGCACTCGGCGTTTTCTATCTGACTCAGGCGCTATCGGATGTGAATAAAATGGCTGACAATGATGTGAAGCTGTCGCCTTCGGCGCTGGTTTCAGGCTTTAACGATGCTTACCATAAAAAGCTGAAAATCAAAGAAGGTGAAATAGAAACCATCGTTAACACCCTTAATGAGCAAATGTCATCTAAGTACGTTGATATTGAAAAAAGAATCATGGCCAAAATTAAAAATAAAAAATATGAGGTTTTGCCTAATGGTGTCTATTTCGTGATTGATAAACAAGGGAAGCAACCTTACAAGCAGAATGAGTCCTTATCCCTGAATATACTGGAGAAAAAGCTTGATGGTACCCCGATACTCAATACGATGAATTCCAGGATGATATACGACAAACAAATCGATCCCCTGATGGCCAAAGTTTTATCTGCGGGCTTAAAAGGCGGCGCGGTCACGCTATATGGTCAGGCTGGTTCGCTGTACAGCACGACGCCCGCTGACATAAATCCTGATACGTTAATCTCAATTACCTTTGAACTCATTCCCTGATCGTCGATAGCGGGCCTCGGCAGATTGGCGCATTCGCAGGGTGGCAGGCCGAATATGTAAGGTTCATACCCGTAACCGATATAAGCCTGTAGCCCGAAAGCGCGCCGGTGAGGATCCCGGCGAAGACCCCATCTCCAGCACCTGGATGCCCAGCACCATGCTCTGGCCGACTGCTTTCATCTTTTCCGGCGCCGCGAGCTGACCCTGCAGCTGCAGTGTGATATTCATGGCGTTGATAAAGACGATAAACGTCACCAGGCAATGAGCGCCGCGTAGCCTTTATCGCGGGCGGCCAGGCCTACGGGGATCCCAACGGCGAAGATCAGCGCCAGGTTCACCAGTACCGATACCGCTGATTTAGCAATGAGCTGGCCGATATTCTGAATTAAAGGATGGCCGAGCAAGGGCAGATATTCCGCAAGGTTGCCGTCGCCCAACACGTTGCCAAAAGCGATAAACAGACCCACTATCGGCAAGATAAGTACCGGCCCATAGAGGGATTTTCCAAAGTTTTGTAGGGCATTCACAGCTCGTTTCATGGTTATCTCTCTTATAGAGCTGCGCACAGGGTGCGTCACAGGCATAAAACTAGCAGGATGAAGGGGCGGTAAGCTATTTATCTTATTGTTTTAAAAACAAATGACGCGGAAAGTAACATGTGACCTTCCGCGGTGTGAACGAGGTAACAGCAGATTAATCAGAGAAATTTTTGTCGGGATAGAGGTATGTGAGTATGACAAGCTGAAAGTAGGGGGAATTAATGAGCAGATTGTATGTTTAAAACAAAAATCTGCTCATCATCCTCCGTGCAGGAACAGGAAAATCCGAGTTTGTTCAGTAAATTTATTGAGGGAAGATTATCTGCCACAACGCCGGCTTTTACGGCTAAAAAACCTTGCTGCTTACACCAGTCAATGACCGCCATCGCAGTTTCAAGGGCGTAACCCTGACCTGCATACCGCGGGCTAACGGTGTAGCCAAGCCAGATGATGTCGTTTTCTTGTTTTAAGTAGAGATCGCCAATCAAAGTCCCGGTCGCGGTATCGATCGCCGCGAGCTGCATGCCCTGCGTAAGAGAAGCGTTTCCCAGCAACGCCTCGGCATAAGCTTCCTTTGTCAGGCTCTTAAACCCCTGGTACTGCATCCATTCGGCATCGTTGCGATATGCCATAAAAGGCTCGATATCATCGGCGTTAAACGGTCGTATCACGCAGCGTTTTGAGTAAATATTCAAAATTGATCCTGTGAAAATGGGGCGTGTAACGTCTTTTTCGCCATCCTGCGACGTCAAGCCCGTGCAATGCTGATGAGTGCCAGAGAGCATAATCGAATCTCAACTCATGATTGTCTTTTATTTGCGTCAATAAATGCAATGTGAAGCCGTCCCTTTTCATCTGGAAACGGAAGGTAGACGAATACAGGATTGAGAAGCAGGCCGCCACCAGGCTACTCATCAGGGGCGGATCAATGTGGTCTCCGGTTCCGGAGCATGCTGAACCGCTGCAGTAACGAGTGTCGCGGCCACTTGTGGTGCGGAAACAGGCAGGATGAACAGCGGGGAAGTATGCAACCAGCGTTACTGGTAAGGATTTCGAAATAAAAGAGCGAATGTGGCGAACGGCCAGAGCGTAAACCCGCTGGATTTGATGATTAGCTCAAGGCCATCCCCAACAGGAAAACGTAGTGCGCTTTAATGAGAATGTCTGATTTTATCTCATTGAATAAAAAGTGTTTTTTTCTGACGCACAGGCTTAGTTTTAGGTTCCGCAAAAACACTAAAGCTTTATGAGGTGCCTGACAAGGTGCCTAAAAGGTTCAGATTTGATTAGTTGGCATCTGACTTCGCGGGACAAATTGAGGGCACAAAAAAGCCCGCAGGGCTTGCGCCGTGCGGGCTCTTAGGACTTCATCGGATGACTCTGGTAATCACCGATGGAGAATTTTGGTGGGCTGGCGGAGTCTGAACTCGTTGTTTAATTAATTGAATTTATTGGAATAATTTCTAGTTCAACTTTTCTTAGGTGCCTATTTGGGTGCCTAAAAGTTTTTTCTCCCTTTGATGAGAAAAAGAAGGTGAGATAGGGGCTGTGTGAGGTTGTGTAGCCACATTGAAAAACAGAATTGACCTACTTCCCATTGAGTAATTCAACTGAGTTTAAGTTGCACCTTCATCAGTTGTGGGAACAATTATGATTGCCGCTCCTCGCTCAGGGCTGACCGGTCTGCCCCAATCCTAGCCTTTCTGCTCCAGAGCGGAAGCTACACAAAAATTCATCTAGCATAGGTCATTCATGGCCGGGATAAGGGGGGAATCTCCCTTAGAACAGGCGCTCTTAACTGTGGAATACGGGTTTGGTTGGCCCGCAAGACCATTGAAAGCTACTAAAAAACCACACTATGGACACTTGCAGCACAGCCACGTAGAGGAAGGGGCGATATAGCATACTGTAGAAACTAAGGGACAAAGTGATCTTAAACCATAGTTGAAACCTATTGGTTAGAACTTGATGAAAGGCTCACAGGTGACAAAACAGGTTGCCAGTACCGGTGATGCCGCTCCTTAACATAAGTTTCAAAACTCATAGGCAAACACTGGCAGCGGTGAAGGGGATGATTGATAAGGGAAAATTCCCAATCATTGAAATTACAAATCTGATGCCTACTTCCGGTCGAGCGGGAAAGGGGGGGTGAAATCGGTTAACATGACTTGATGGTTCACTCTATTTTTTATATGATTGTGATAACTCTTTAGCTTTGGACGTTTTCGTCTAGTCGGGTGATTAGCCAGACTCAAAATTATTGAACGGGTTTAAATGCGATGTATACGCATCCTAAACTCGTTCCTCCTTTAGGATGCGTATACATCGCATTCTCAAGTAAAGAGCTAAAGCTCAAGTATCTTTATGATTCTTGGGCTTTTTTTATAGATTAATAGGGGGCAAGAATGTTCACTGAAGCTTTTGCTCGAAAAATGGGCAGGGATGAACTTGAGATAACGGAGTTTCTCATGAATGCTCCTGATAAATATAAAGTATACGCCATTCCGAAAAGAAAGCAGGGATATCGAATAATTGCCCAACCATCGCGAGAGCTAAAACATTATCAGCGTCAGTTGCAAGATTTTATTATATTCCCTAAACATAAATGCGCAATGGCGTATCGCAAAGGATTGAGTATAAAAAATAATGCATTGTCTCATGTGAATAATTCTTATCTTCTTAAGTTAGACTTAGAGAATTTTTTTAATAGTATTACACCGGATCTTTTTTGGAGTGTATGGTCAAGAACTTGGTCTTTACCATCAAAAGAAGACCAATTGTTTCTAGAGAAATTGATTTTTTGGCGTTTTCAGGGTTCTTTAATATTAAGTGTTGGAGCTCCAAGTTCTCCTTCTATATCAAATTTTTGTATGTATTATTTTGACGGCGAAGTTGAAGCTATATGCACGAAAATGAAAATAACTTACACTAGATATGCTGATGATCTTACATTTTCATCGAACGTAAGGAATATATTGTTTGAAATTCCTGTGTTAATTGAAAATATCTTGAATGAACAATTCAAAGGTTTGCTTAGACTTAATTCGAGTAAAACTATCTTTTCATCCAAAGCGCATAATAGACATGTTACTGGCATTACACTTAACAATAATGGCAAAATTTCTTTAGGTAGAGATAGAAAACGATATATCAAGCATAAGGTTCATTTGTATACCTTGGGTATGTTAGATGCTACAGAACTCAATCACCTAAAGGGTATGATCACATTTGCTAGATTCATAGAGCCCGCGTTCTTTAAATCGCTTGAAACGAAATATAACTCGAATGTGATTTTTAGGCTTACTCAGGAGAAAATATGAACAGGAATGAAAGAGTTAACAAAGAAATTTTAACACTCGAGAGAAGATCTAAGAAAGGGGATGTCTTTTCAGCTTTTAAGTTATACAAGTATTATGAAAATGGAATAGTTGAGCGTTTAGATAATGGCGAAATAAAACAGATTATAGCTGCCGATGAAGACAAAGCCAATTTTTATTTGGGGGTTTGTCATGATATTGTCATTGATAATTCTGATTGCGACCGTAAAAATGGGTTTTATTTTAAACGTTTATTTTTAACTGATTTTAGAAAGTTTAAAAGCTTACACGTTAAACTTGATAAGAGCTTAACTGTATTTATTGGTGACAATGGATCAGGAAAGACAACGGTAATAGATGCTCTTGTTAAAGTTATAAGTTACATCGCATCAAATATTGTTCGTAAAAATGGTAAAGGTAAGCAGATTAGTGAGTATGATGTGAATTCAGACTCGGAAAGATTTGCAGAGATAAAATCGCAACTATATTTGAGCCCACATTCTTTATGTGAGGCTGCTCTCAGGAAAAGTTCTAAAATTTATACGGAACATGCATTTAGCCATATTGAGTCATTAGAGGAATTAGGTGAGCTTTATAGGGTTTTATCGAGCTCAAGAAATGATAGAGGAAATGAAAATATCACTCTTCCTGTTTTTCTGTACTATTCTGTAGACAGAAATAATATTAAAACTAATAGGACTTTTGACGAAGGAAGTATTTCCGTTTCAACGGAAAGATTTTCTTCATACGATAAAAAAGCATTAGATGGCGCATCTGATTTTTCTGGATTCTTGGAATGGTTTATACTCATTGATAATCTTGCAGATAGTAATTTGAAAAGTAGTATTGAAGCTTCAGATAAAAGAATTTCAAGTTTAAAAAATGCTGGAGCCTGTGAAAAGGAACATGATTTATATGGTCTTTATATCAATGAATTAGCTGAGCATCAAAAACTATCTCAAGCTTTAGAGAATAAAAAGGTTTATTTAAGAAAGATTGATCTCATTAAGAGTGTCATCAAAAACGCAATTCCTGGATTTAAAGATATCTATGTCGATAAAAAAACAGGCCGAGCGGAAGTTATGATTGCAATTGATGATGAGAGAATTAACATCACACAAACATCTCAAGGACAGCAAGTCTTGGTTTCACTCATCACTGATATAGCTCGACGTATTTTAACTTTGAATCCTAATTTAGATAATCCATTGGATTCTTACGGTATTGTAGTGATAGATGAAATTGAACTTCATTTACATCCAAAATGGCAGCAAAATGTTGTTAATGCCTTACTAAAATCTTTTAAAAACGTTCAATTCGTTATAACGACTCACAGCCCACAAGTATTATCTACGGTTGATAAGAAGAATATAAGAATGTTTGTTAAAAATGATCAAGGGGAAATGAGATCTGTCTCTCCTACTTTCCAAACAAAAGGTGTTAAAAGTGCGGATGTGATGGCCCGTATAATGGGTGCTGATTCAATCCCTGATGTCAAAGAAGCAAGAGATGTTGATGAATTTTCTCAATTATTATCTGAAGGTAAAAAAGATGATGCGCTTTCTCTTTTAGATGAGTTAAAGCTTCATTTTGGAGAAGAGCATCCTGTTATTCTTGATTGTGAAAACTCTATAAAAATTTATGAATTAAAAGAAAGGATTAGGAATAAGGGCTAGGTACATTTATGCGTAAGCTTGATAGAATGCTCGCTAATTCACCCCAATGCTTGGGTAATTATTCTTATCTGGTGAATAAATGGGATGATTTAACCCAAAAGCAAATGGTCTGGGATGAGTTAGATAAATTTCAAGATAAGATTTGTGTTTATTGCGAAAGTGTTGCGGAGAAAGGTAATGGTCACATCGAACATTTTTTCCATAAGGCTGATGCTCGATTCACTAATTTAACTTTCGATTGGGGTAATTTATTTGGTTGTTGTTCTTCAAACTTACATTGTGGTCACTATAAAGATCAAATTTTAACAGGTGGGGTTAAAAGGCAATATGACCCTTATGCTTTGATTAAACCCGACGAGGAAGATCCAGAAGATTTTTTGCAATTCCTAGAAAGTGGGAAGATAAAAGCCAAAGACGGTATCAATGATGCGATGAAAGAGAGAGCGTCAAAAACGATCACTGCTCTTAATTTGGATTGCTCTGCACTAAATTCTTCGAGAGAAAATCAAATTGATAGGTTTAAAAAAAGATTGTTAGCGTTAACAAATATTGATGATGAATTACTTTTAACTGCGGAATATAACCGAATAAAAATAGAAGCTATGAATTCATTTCATAGAACGGCTTTAAAACAGTCACTCTCTTGGTGAGTAACAATGGTTGTAATGAGGAGGGACGACGGTCTCTCCCTACTTTTAATTGCATAAACCTTATATTTATTGTAAATGACTATTTGATCAAAGTTGTTGATGTGGGTTTATTTCTCTAAAGGATAATATTGCAAATTCATAGTGAAAATTATATAGATACTTAGAAATTAAAAATATCCGTTCTATCTGTACTACTTGATGTTGTAAAATCTCCCTTATTGTTACTTGCCTTAGCTTGACAGCACAATTTATCTGCCTTGGGGCCGCAATACTCGTAAAGCCTTTTTGCAGGAGCGACGTTAATCCTTGTATATAGCAACGCTTCTGGCACAGTCATGGCAAACTGCGATAATGGGTGAATGACTCCATTCGCTCTGCTAGGGATATCGTCGAACTCTGGTATGACAAAGGCGGTGACCTCATCCTATGGACCCGAAGGTTTATGTTGTGGAAATGCCTGTGGATAGCCGCACATTATCGGAACACCGATGCGGTACTCATCTGGCAGTTTCGCCTGCTATCAATATTACTGTATTTGGGCGGTTATGTTCCGAAAGGGAATACCAACGGCATTTCCCTTAGAAATGTTTCATTTTACTGAATGCCGCAAGATTAAGCCCTTCGCTGACTAACAAGATGGTACCCGATGTTCTGGCGGCCTCACTATATCCTCTTCTACTGCAGACAGATATCTTCGATAAGGTGTTACTGCATACGCACTATCTAAGTGAATACCCATATCAACTGATGATGCTGGCTTAAACGATCAGGGCGAATTTCCTTATTTCCCGCTGAATCTATCGTTAGTGATGTCAGTAACGGTTTTGTTGCCATTAAGGGCAATCAGATCAGTAGCCTTCCGGTGCACGGAGTATATCGATACTACCGATATACTGAGACTGCTCTTTCACGTTGAAGCCATGACAGTCTGTACGTGCCAGATCGTACTTTCCCACGGTAAAATTCATTGCGTCACACGGTGTGGTATCAGCATCAATATGCTTCTGGATCACTCCGCCGTTTCCAAACTGTGTGTAGCGCAGGATTAGGCCGTAGTGTGGATCAAGCAGATGTCTCAGTAACATTGCCAGACCACCACAGGCGACAGATATAACTTCGTCGCCTGTGGTGTTGTTACAGGGAAATGTTTTTGTTTGCTCCCGTGATATTAATTAGCGTTTAGTGTGATAAATGGCGATGTATACGTAGCCGCAACTGCCAAGGGAATCTGCTTCGCAGGTGAAACCGTTGTGGTATAGGGTGACACAGTGGGCATGGCGGGGATTCAGTTCACCAGTGGTCAGCATTGATTCCATCTGACGGATAAAATGCGGAAATGCCACATCCAGCTTAAGACAATCGGCGTCACTGAACTTACCGGTAATACTGGCCCGGTCAGCCAGATAGTGCAGCCGGTTGCCCTCCTGCACCAGACGGGCTCCCAGGCGTGGCGTGATATCCCGCTGCAGTCCCCATGTGACATTACTGCTCATCGGGCTTCTCCTTTATTGTCAGTTCAGGGTAATACTCATCAGGCAGGCATACGGTCCGCTGCGGTCCTGGCGGCGTTCGGCGTATACCGCCAGGACGCCGGGAATGTCAGGAACTACCTTTCCGGTGTAATGACAGACACTGCCGTGCCACTGGTATCTGCCGGTGCAGTATCGAAAAATGCGTGAGGCCGGATGCTGACGGTAAATCGTCATCGCCCGGCGTTTACTGATAATTTTCATGTCATACCTCAAAACAGACCGTGTTCAGCGAACGACAATATCTGCGTGCCACCGACGATGAGATGGTCAGGTACACGGATACCAACGAGCTGAAGCGCCTGCACCAGACGCTGCGTTATGGTCTTATCTGCCTGGCTGGGAGTGGTGTCGCCGGAAGGGTGGTTATGCGCCAGTATCACTGCTGCCGCATTGAAGTACAGGGCGCGTTTGACTACCTCACGGGGATGTACCTCGGTACTGCTAATAGAACCGACAAACAGGGTTTCATGGGCAATCAACTGGTTTTGCTGGTTCAAATACATCACCATAAACTCTTCACGCTCCAGCCCCGCCATTTTCAGTTTCAGCCAGTCACGGGCAGCCTGAGTGGAGGTGAATGCTACGCCTGTTTCGCGCAGGTGTCGGTCAAGCAGCGTTAAGGCGCGTTTTACCGTGCGTTGTGCGGTCAGTGGGAGTACCGGAGCCAGTGGGGAAATTGACTGTTCCATCATGGGTATCCTTAATCAATTATGCGCATAATGGCGCTGGACTCAGGGTGCTGCAGGGCGTAATCCCGCAGGCGGTAATAGTGCTCCGTCATGACCTCGCATTCGGTGCGACAGGCGTGATGGCTGTATTCAATCAGGCAGACAGCGATACCTGCGGCTTCCACGCTCATTTCCGCATCATTGCCGTTCATGCTGTTGAACAGATGCCATTTCTCACCATCGTCAGCATCAGGGGCCATAAACGCGCTGCCATTGCTGAGCGTATAAAAGGACCAGATACCACCGCTGTACTCATCACAAAAGCGTTCCATCCAGGCGAAAATACGGGGTTCCAGCGTTATCCATTGCGGGATAGCGCCAAAGTACAGCGGCCAGAAATCGAGGCGCTGTTCGTCAGGTACTGGTGTTACAGTGAGGTCAAATTGAGGTTCATTTGCGGACATCAATTCGCATTGCGTTTTTGTCGTCATGGATATTCTCCGTCAATAAAACGCCAGCAACGATGGCTGGCGTATGGGAAATAAAGGACATACAGGAATGATGAATGGGGGGGCAGGAGGAGGATGCTCTGAGGATGCCTGACTTGCGGATATAACGGTTAAGCCCTTCACCGGCATCCGGTTCAAAGCACCACGCCCGCCAGATCATTCGACCTTCAGAGTCGCGAACCACCAGGCGGAAGTGACTGCGCTGGTCATCTTCAATAGCGATGTTTTGATACCGGCGGGTAACCGCTTCGGCCTGCTGTCGGGTAAAAGGTCTCGGTGGAAGCATGTGAGATTCAGACATTGGGTGTACCTTAAAAACAAAAGCCCCTGACGCAGATGCGTCAGGGGCTGTGGGAGTTTGCACGTGTGAGGGGATAGTCAGTAACCGGTTTGCACCTTATACAGCCGCAGGGTTTTGCTGCCCCGTACAATTTTCACATACAGGGCATTATCTTTCGTGCCACGCACAAAACCGGCCTGCACATCGCCCTTATAGTCACCACCATCGTAAGGAATGTTGACACCGGTCTGGCGCACGAGGTCGATAATCCCGAAGCTTAAGTCTTCACAGGCCGGGCCCGGCAGGTCGTGAATCAGGGCAAATTTATGGTCGTCGCTGACACCTGTCAGTGAGCACATGGAGGTGTTGATATCGTTTCCCTGGCACCAGTATTCCTGGCCGGGATTGTCTTTATCCATAAGGCTTGCCGGAAGCTGAGCGGCACTGGCACTGAATGCGGCAAGTGACAGAATGAGGGCGGGTACAGCAGAGGTTATCATTTTCAGCATGGTTTTCTTCCTGAATTAATCAAGCCCGCTGTCGGGCAAAATGAGAGAGATTGATATCGGGTGTTATCAGAAACGCCGGTAGCGAAACAGCTCTTTGCCCTGGTAAAGTGCCACCAGGTCGTCATATTCAGGCTTCTTCTGGTTGGGCTTAAAGGTCACTACCGTGCCCGGACGGCACAGGTCTTTTACGGTGAGACCGAATTTCTTGTCCGGAGTAATGGTGAATCCCTTCGACACATCGTTGCGCATGATAGTTATCCAGCCCCACAGGCCACCTTCGCAGTCCTTAAAGGGTGCTGAACGAACTGTTACCATCCCACCCAGGCGGTCAACAGACATGGCTTCACATTTTCCGGTAACCTGACGATGCGCATCACACCAGAAAATATTCCCGTTGTTGTCATTGACGACAGCAGGTAGGGTCCGGTTATAAGGCTGAGCCTGAGCGCCCGCACAGAGCAGAAGGCTGCCGGTAATACCCAGTACTTTAATCAGTGTTTTCATTATGTTGGTCCTTAACAGAGAAAGTATCAGGTAGCGGTGATTCAGGCCCCTACAGTCAGTGCCAGCATCACAAGCCATACCCAGAAGTAAGCCGGTTTCTGACCGAGGTTTTTCGCCCGACGCCACAAATAGAACGGCACCAGCCAGGCCAGTTTGCCGAACGTGGTGGTGTCCACTCCGGCCTTACGCAGGCGTCGTTCATCGAGATACCCCAGAGCGATATTGAGCAGCAGCGTGATAAACCAGTATTGCCCACCCGAGACGGCATCATATGCCTCGTCAAATGACATCCCGCTCAATCCTGCAGTCCACAACTCCAGCGCGTATCCAATGAAGGGAGCAAATGCCAGCGTCCACACAACGCCACCCGGAATGCGGTTCCCCGGCAGCGCTGGCGGTGTGGTGCTCCGGAGCAGCGCCGAAGAAAGCGGAGTAGCGGAGACCGGCTGCCACTCTGTCATTCCCTGTCGCCACACCAGAGTGGATGCAGTCAGTTCACCGCGCATAATCAGGCTGGTGATGTCGTCTTCGGTCACATTGTTGTGACGTATGCCATTTTTCTCGTAATGCCAGATCATTGTTTTTCCTTCTTAACAGAGATAATTAAATCAGTGTGTTGCCCGGCTCTTCCTCAGAGGGCCCAGGAGACAGGACTTCACGGATACAGCTGAAGTGCGGAAGGGCCCGTATAAAGCCCGCCTGTGTGGTTAACTGGCTGAGACGTTTTAGCGGGGTGAACGTTGTGTTGAGGACTGTCACCGCATGGATGGTCGCCAGAGGATGCACGGTGATATACCCATTAAGTTCACCGGTGAGGTACCAGCAGCCGTCGAGCGATATCAGGCGGTACGGGGCCAGCCCGTCACAGCGCTCTCCCTCGGCCAGTAGCAGAACCCGCTGGCAGGCGGTAATGGCACTGACAAGACGGTAGAACACCAGTGAGCTGGCCGATGACACAGACTGTGGCGGCTGCCATACCAGACACGGCATCCCTCCTGCAGTGAGCAGCATGCCCGCCAGACGCCGGTCCAGCCCCGGAAAAATATCGGCCAGTCCGGCCCGGTGCGCGAAGGTCAGCGCATCCAGCTCCCCCTGTACGCCCCCACCGGTGCTGCGCAGGCGGCATTGCCCCCGTCGATACTCAAGGTCGAGGTACATCAGCCGTTCACGAAAATCCCGTCGCAGGGTACGGACTGACACACCAAACTCTGCAGCAAGCCGCGTCATGTTCAGCGTTTCACCGGCAACCAGGCGGCTGATTATCAGTGACAGCCTGACAGCCAGCCGGTCGTGACGGCGCTCTGCCTGTGTCATCTCGGATCTCCGTAATAATTAACTGACTGAATATGAAATGATTCTAAAGAGGGGGGAGGACAGGGTATGGACATGGAATGAACTATTTTTTATCTGCCACCGGAGGTAGGCCCGACGCGGTACTCCGTGGGATGCGGTGATAAAACACTCAATCCAATGGAGGTAAAACGGACAGGGAGTGTCCCTTCCCAACATGTTGATAACAAGCTCAGGACTGAAACCCACTCAGCATCGCTTCCGCCATCACCCAGAGAGCCCGGTTGAGCTTCACATCGCCGTCAATACCGCGCACCGCACGGGTATGCGTTCGTCCGCCTTTCGCACTCCGTCCACTGAGCCCGCCCTTAATCAGGTTCTCCTGAATACGCTGGTATGTGGTCCACAGATCATTGCTCTCATCCTGCCAGCGGCGTGGGGAGAGTATCTAAGGAGCGGTCACTGGCTGGTGGTCCTCACCGAAACGATACGTCAGTGCAGCCTGTGCCAGAGCCTGTTGTGCAGGTGGCGGCAGCATCAGCGACTGCATGGCATCCCGCTTCTCTTCCACACGGTCAAAAATACCCAGCACTTCATACGCCCCCTCAATCACCTGACTCACGACATCTCCTTTGTGCGGCACCCGCACCTCGCCAAACGACTCACCGCAGACAAGCCCGTTCTGGCATACCGCACGGAATAGTCCCGGTAGCATCTGATACGAACTGGAGCCATCGTGAGAATTGAGCAGAATAATTTCCGGCACCTGCTTACCGGTAATCTGCCCTTCTCGGCGCAGACGTAACATATGCTTTGTATGCTCGCGACGCCTAGGGTCACGCACTCTGGTTTGGCAGGCAAAGAACGGCTGGAAGCCTTCCCGTTGTAAGCTGTCGAGAAGGGAGATTGTGGGTATATATGTATATCGTTCACTGCGGGATTCGTGTTTGTCTTCGCTAAACACGCTGGGCACCACGCGAAATAGCTCTTCGCGGGTTAACGGACGGTCACGACGAATAAGGTTTGCTGCGCCAAAGCGCGAAGCCAGACGGGTCATAAGCAGACTCCTCATGATGGAAGAATAAAAACAAAAAGCCCTGTCGCAAGTATGCGACAGGGCTGAGGAAACAATGGGTTAGAAGGAGCTATTCAGAAGAAGAAATTCCAGACTGCACGAGCGACTGATACCACGATGTCGCGTACAGACTGGATGGCAGTCCGAACCGGGGCCGGTATGAGGGGCAGGGAACTTACTGTGTCCAGTACCGAGCCGATCGTTTCACCAAAATCGTCACGGGCTTTTTTATTAACAGCATCGGTTCGAAGTGGAGCACTAAGCTGTACTGCCACCGGGCTGCTGGCCTCCCGTGGCAGGCAACGAATCATCCGTTCAGCCATAACCCGCAGCCCCCACTGCAAACGTACCGACACCGCACAGACAGGGTTTACAGGTTGGAATAACTCATGCAATAGACAGATTTTGCGATTGATATTTTGTTTCTGCTTTGTAGACAGCTTTTCACCACCGCTGGTGGGTTCGACCTTATCTGACTGGCTGATAACAAACAGCACCTTATGCTGATATGCCTCACCAATTACCCGGCGATAAAAATGCTCATCCACCGCCAGCGCCCGGTCATCAGCCTTAATAAGCCACAGTACCAGGTCGAGTCGAGGAAGTAGCTTGCGATAAAGTACAGCGTATTCCGTATCACGACTTTCGCTTTCACCTACACCAGGCAAGTCCACAATAGTCATAAAGCGCTCTCCAACCGCCAAACGAAAGCGCAGGGGGGAACGGGTACAGGCCGCCACATTGCTGACCGGCGACACCTCACCGGCAAACAGGGCATTGCACAGCGATGACTTCCCCACCCCTGTTTTACCCATAATGCCGATTATTGGCTCGTAGTGAGTAAGCTGGTTTATCTGCTGCAGAATACGCTCTGATGCCCAGAGTGGTAGACCGGAAAGCGATTGCTGCATTGACTGCAGACCCTCATATTTTTTCATCACTACTCCTCTAAAAATGAATATAAAAACGGCAGAACCGTAGGGTTCTGCCGTGAATGAGGTATGTTCAGGAAAATGATATATATCTGAATATTTTTTAGATAACCCTACGCAATCAGGTATTAGATTAGAAATGTGTCTTGGCTTTTTGCAGTATTGACCATTAACCCTGCATACGTTGGGCTGCCCATATCGATAGATATTTCCTGTTCTCGCAGCGTTACAAGCTCGACTGCCTCAGGGCTGATGCCACAAAGATGACTGCACCACAGTACACAGAGGGAAGTATTCTTGGAGGTAATGTGTTTTTTTATGAAAAACATCTTAATTGGTGATAGTTTATCCGAATAATCATTTGAATTGACTACCACCTCTCTTTAAGGACTTTGTCGAGTGCTTTTCGATATAGAGAAAATCAAAGAGCTGCTTCGTGAATTTCCCGGCCTTACAGGTAAGCAGATAGCTAAAAAACTTGGGTACACTGATAAATCTGCCCTGAATTCTTTTTTATACAGCCATGTTGAAGGTCTAAAACAGGCCGAATGGAAATGGTATGTAGACGATGAATACATTTTGGTTCTGGATACTGGCACTTGGATAGATGAAAACATTTTTGAAGCTAACTTATCCGCTGCAGGATGTCTGCTGGGCGCTTCAGCTAGCAGGTGTAGGATAAGCTTTCCGGAGGGCTGTAGGATTTTACTGGCGGCTGGAGCGAGAGTGATTGCTCTTGCAAATCAGGCTGCCTATTTGGGGAAGGTTGTTGAACTGGATTTCAGTAAATGCCCTTCGACAAAAAACTTTTTGGACCGATTAGGTTTTTTTGAACATTTGCATTCGGATGTGAGGGTGCGGCCTGAGAGGCCCACGGAATCAAGGGCGACACGCTACCGGGGCAACAGTGACAATCTGGTTGAGATAGCATCCATTAATCTGGATGATTTTGATAATTCTATACCGGTAAAACTGACCAAGCAATTTGCATTCCATGCCGGTCAGGAATATTACATGGCTGTGTTTACAATTTTCTCTGAGCTGATTGGAAATGTTCGGGATCACAGCGAGACCCCTATTCCTGGGTTTGCTGCATTGCAGTTATATAAGGGGAAGCGACGTCATATCCAGACTGTAATCTCTGATAGCGGTTTAGGGATAGCAACAACCTTGAAACGCAATCTCGAGACATTTTATCCTGAAATTTTCAAGGCGCTTGAGTCTTCAACTGAAGATTCTGATGTCTTTCTGGTTACTCAAGCCTTAAAAAAGGGAGGGCTGAGTCAGTTTGGCTCCGCACCTGATAAGGCCGCTCGTGGGCTGGGATTGAAACGCTCTCAAGAATTGGCTGCAAGATACGACGCGATTGTTCTTGTCCGGCAACCAAACTTCGAGCTGAAAATCCTATATAAGGACGGTGAACTTATCGATATTGCCATGAAAAAGGGGCTAGCCTTGATTAAGGGCACTCAAGTTTGTTTTGATTTTTTCTTAGGCTATGATTAATATCATCTCCTTAAATTAAACATAAGAAGCAGGATTGTATGAAAGTCAAACTGCTAGAACTAACTGAAAACAATAACCATCCATTTGGAAATGTTTTGGGGCGGGAGGTGTTTAAGCGACTTCAAAATGTTGTTGACTCAAACCCTGGCTGCAAGTCATTTGAAATTTCACTTGAAGGTATTGTTGCTACCGATTCCTCTTTTCCACGGGAAAGTGTAATTGCACTTGCAAAACAGCTTTGTGGAGAAAAGTACTTCTTTATCACCGATGTCAGCTCTGCAGATCTCATCGATAACTGGGATTATGCTGCAACTGCAAAGCAGCAATCTTTAATAGTGGTGTTGGCTGACGAAGTGAGGATCATAGGCCCCGAAGCGAAAAGTTCGACAAAAGCTTTGCTCGATGTCGTGTTAAGCCTTAATGGTGCCACTACCGCAAATGTCGCTAAGTCTCTCAACATATCTGTTCAGAACGCGAGTACAAGGCTTAAAAAGCTTGTTAGTGAAGGAGTGATCATGCGTTCGGAGGTGTCTTCACCAACAGGTGGTATTGAGTTTATCTACACAGGTCCAAATATTTCCGATTAAACAGGTTGATTTAATCAGAATTGGTGGTGTATAGTCACCTTCAAGGGAGGCTTTTTTTGCTGCCACCTGGTTAAACAGCTTTATTTAATGAGATTCTACGGTATTGCTACTGTAGATAATTCCGGAGGTATTTATGCAAGATATTCAATCACAACATCACCACCGCCGCTTCATTGAGGTGGCAGACGAAACTCTCTTGTTCCGTCAGGTAGTTATGGAGGACAGCACTCCTAACGGCTCACAGATTTCAGCTGCATCGGGGTTTAAACCTGATCAAATGCCTGTTGTGCTTATGCTACTTCCGAATGGTTCTCTGGAAGATATCCGCCCTGACGAAGTTGTGGATCTTAGTTCTGAGGTTCGTCGCTTTATTGTTGTTGAATCAGATCGCACCTATTTTTTTACAATTGATGGCGCACGTCTGGAATGGCCATGTCGTTTCATTACCGGCTATAGCATTCGTCAGCTTGGAGACATAGGCGATAATAAAAAATTGTTACTGGAGCGTGAGGACGAAGCTGATCTTGAAGTCCAGAATGATCAGATTATAGATCTTGATGCCGATGGGATTGAACGTTTCATCAGCAGGAAGGCAACGTGGAAACTGAATATTCAGGGTAAGGAATTTACATTTGATACTCCGACTGTTGTTATCCGCGATGCCGTCATCCGTGCAGGGCTGAACCCCAATCAGGCATGGCATATTTTTCTCAAAGTTGAAGGACAGCCAAAGGTTGAGAAGAATATTGATGATGTCATCGATTTGCGTACGCCTGGAATTGAGAAGCTGCGTCTCACGCCGAAGGATGTGAACAATGGTGAAGAGCCCAGGGCTACTCGTCGTGATTTCAGTTTGCGGCCTGAAGATGAGCATTATCTTGATGAAATGGGATATTGTTGGGAAACACGCCAGGTCGGAAATGCTCGCTGGCTGATTATCCACGATTATGAATTACCGGATGGGTATAACCATCATCAGGTTAATCTGGCACTGTTAATAACTTCAGGTTATCCCGTAAACATGCTGGATATGTTTTACGTATATCCACCACTCGCACGGGTCAATGGCGTCAATATTCCGGCAACGGAAGCGACGGTAGCTATTGATAGTGTCGCTTATCAGCGCTGGTCCCGCCATCGCTCATGGAATCCTGAAATCGATTCAGTTATCTCTCAACTGGCGATGGCTGATGGTTGTCTGCAAAAGGAGGTAGGCCAATGAGCAGTGGAAATCGTCTGATTTTGACGCAGGAACTGCATACTATGCTCCAGAAACATCTATTCCCTGGAGACGGAAAAGAGGCTGCTGCAATCCTAATTTGTAACCGCTACGAGGGGGGGCGACTGAAACTCTTGGCCAAGGAACTAATCCTTGTTCCGTATGAAGAGTGCAAATCTAGGACAAGTGATTTTATTGCTTGGCCGGGTAACTACCTAGAAAAGGCCATTGATGTTGCAGAAGAAAAATCAATGTCGATTATCCTTATACATTCGCATCCCGGTGGTTTCCTTGTATTCTCGGATACGGACGATTCAAGTGATATGCAGACTATGCAATCGCTTTTTCAGGGAGTTGACGCCATTCATGGTTCAGCGATCATGATTCATAGTGGCGAAATGCGAGCCCGGCTCTATCGAGAGGGGAAGTTCGCTGAGAATGTGGAACTCGTAACTGTAGCGGGTGATGATATTCACTATTGGTGGGATGATAAAGCTGAGCAGCAGCTAAAGCCGATTGCTTTTACATCGGGAATGACGGATACCTTTCAGAAGCTAACCGCAGCCATCATTGGCGTATCTGGTACAGGATCGATTGTGGCTGAGCAGGTCGCAAGGCTGGGTTTTGGCGAAATTCTATTAATTGATCACGACCATATAGAGAAGAAAAATCTGAACAGGATCCTCAACTCTACCCTTAAGGATGCGTTGAGTCACCGCCCGAAGGTAGATATGTTTGCGGAAGCTATTCGGTGTATCCGGGGGAAAGATATTTCCCGCCCTATTAATAATACTATTTTTTCGCGAGAGGCTGTTCTTGCCGCAGCAAATGCAGACGTGCTTTTTTGCTGCGTTGATACATATTTAGCACGAATGATCGCAGATCGCATTGCTTCTTCTTTTTTAATTCCACTTCTAGATGTAGGGGTAAAAATACCGACTCATGTGGATCCCGACGATGGACGAAAAATTACGGACGTAATGGGGCGGATAGACTATGTAAAACCCGGCGGCTCAACCTTATCTGATCGTCATGTATACACGCCTGAGCTTATATATAGGGAAAACCTGAATGCAGAGGAATATGAAGATCAGCTCGAAAGAGGTTACATAACAGGGGTTGAGGAAGAAGCTCCATCTGTTATCACTCTTAACATGCGAGCCGCATCAGCGTGTGTATCAGAATTTATTGCCAGGTGTTTCCCTTTTCGTGAATACCCTAACAAGCGCTTTACCCGGACATTTTTTAGCCTTGCTGGTGCTGAAGAGGACTATATAGATGAAAGTGCGATAACGCAGGCACTTAATACCCGCCTAGCGGTAGGGTGTGAAGAGCCCCTTTTAGGACTTCCTGAACTGGGAGATAAATAATGTATATTTTCAGTAAATTGTTCTATTTTTTATTACGCAAACTAGATCATTTGCTCCCGGCTCGACGATTGATCATAATTAATCAGGACTCATTACCGGAAAAGATGCCTTTACGATCTATAATTCTTGCCAGAGATGATGATGAAGACTGGTGTATTGGGTTTAAATGCCCCTGTGGATGCGGCCGCACTGTTGAATTACTTGTTATAGATGAAGCCAGCCCTCGCTGGGACTACTGTCTGGACACAAATAGTTTACCTTCATTACATCCCTCTGTATGGTTAAAAGATGGCTGTCGGTCTCATTTCTGGATAAAAAAAGGTAGGGTTTTCTGGGTATGACGATTCTTCATAGACTTGGAAAGTCTGGATGCTTGACTGAAGTCGTAAAACTGAGAATCCTATATGCTGATATGATTAATACACTATCAGGATGGCTTGGCATCGTGATTAATGTCTTGGTGAGTAGGCAGGAACTTCAGATTCAATGCGAAGGATTGGATGAAGTTTAATAGATTTAGCTTATCGTTAGAATCTTTGAACGGGAGTTATATGGAAACGCCCCTTTTTCCCGTATGGATTCGGAGACCAGCTTTTTGAGGAAGTCCTGTTCCTCTTCAAGTAGTTTAAGGGCTTTCTATGCTATCAAACTGCATGTGCTAGGTGAGAATGTTACACCTGAAGTAGCGTGCTTTTGGTAAAGCTCTCGGACGGGTATACCGGCTTTGGTTTCGTGGCGAAGACTGATTCGGTTCGTCGGGAAATGTTTCTTAATGGGGACCCCATGTTGCTTACAAAACATGACTAACACCGGGGGAAGCAATCAATGAGGGAGCAAGTTGGAGTAACGCTTGGGCTTCGCTCAGTTTTTTCAATCTTTTTATACTAAAAACAATAAAGTATACTGTTTTGCATCCGGCCATTATTTGTGATGTGAGGAATGATGAATAGTAACCTGACCAAGATATGTTACCGTGGTGAGACTGGTGAAAGTGATTTAAGAACATTGATACTTGGCGAAATTCTATATATTTCATTGAGAGATGTTTTAGTCACTCTCAATAAAGAAAATAGAGAAATCAACGCTGATTATACAGTAAAATCGATGACAGGAATTATCAGAGCACAATTGCAAGCTCTTGATTCTGATGAATATATCACTACAGACGTTGAAAACAGTGCATTTGAAGGCCAAAAAGAAATTTTCGTAACACAGCCTGGTTTGTATCGTGTTATGTCTAGTGACCGAAGTGCTGCCGGTAAACGTTTTCAGAAGTGGCTGTTTCATGAGGTCATACCATCATTGACCAAGCATGGAGTCTACCCACCTCCGCCAGAGGCAAAAGGTTCTGCCCTAGCACAAATGGCAGAAATACTTGCTCAAAATTCACGAGCACTTGCTGATGCTATCCATAGACATGAAAAATTGGCAGAAGATGTCTCACAAGTAAAAAATCAGGTTGCTGATGTTGAAAACCGCTTGGGGTTGCTGGAATCTGGACCACTACTTGCAACTGAAAACATGCAATCCCTTGTTAGTCGGCTTGCTTTCTTAGAAATGGATATGGAAGAAAAGCATTTCACCGAGATATTAGCTTGGTGTGAAAATCTTTCTATTAGAAATAACAGGCAGGTGGTTCGCAGGGATTGTAGAGAGAACTCACTTTTTACAACGCAGACAATTGACGAGGCGATAGCTATTATGACTGCAAGTGGAAAAATCATGCCAAATCAAATCATCTAATCCCTAAATGCACTTTGTTAGAATTGCTGGAATGCCAGAAATTAAGGACATTCAAATGTATCAATCTTGTTGCCTCGTACTCAACCAAAATGAATGTTCGAACTCTGAAGGCTGCTACAGCTGCTACATGTAGCAGCTTGTAGCAGGGTAGTGAGACACAATACTGATTTTTTTACCGAGAAATGTTTCAATGATGTTAATTGAAAGGGTGCGGATAATTACCTCACCCAGAGTGCTATTAACAGGCTCATCCACCTAAGCGTAGATACTGGCTTGTGCCAAAGTTGCGGTAACCGCTATAAGTATCCTTGGTCCTGGTTTTCGCCAGATACGCCAGTCGAATTAGGAAACCCCAGTAGACTGGGCTACGATCCAAGGCGTCGAATCGGCTAAACCTGTAAACAGCATTTGGTGGGAATTCAGTTAATGCTGCGTAATCTTCGTGAGCAAGTCCTATAGCACTAGACCAGGCTTTCTGTATTCGGGTTGCCATATTTTTAGCATTGAGTTCTTGGTAGTTGCCTAGGTACCCATATACATCTGCATTAAACAACAACATCAGGTGATAATGGGGATGTGCGCTTGCATCACGTTCCCTGCACCACCCATAAGATGGAAATGTCGGGTTACCCGGTCTCTTGGACCGGTGATGATCTGCCCGTAACTGGCTTTTCAGTGACTCGAAGAAGCGAGTGATGGCCTGCGCATCATCTCGCTGGAAGCACAGCGGTAAATCAGGTTCTCCTGGTGCATGAGACAGAGCGAACCTAGTGTCAGTACGAATAGCCAGTATCCGGTTATGCTGCTCCAGCGTGTCGTAGACCATTTCAAGCAGTGAATTGAGAATATTGAGGTCAATGGGTGATCTATACTTTCTGGAGGCTATTTCTACCAAGTCATCGATTTCTTCGTTGGTAAGTGAATATTGTGATTCCATAATAATCCTTCATTCTGTAAATATTAATCATTGGATCGTGGGTAGCCCTCACACTACCCACGTGATGTTGGATATAACTTCTGTAGGGGTTGTCACTCTTGATGATTGTTTGTACAGGAGTAGACCTTTGATAAAGGTATATTACATATACCGATTAAAACTCATGAGCTGTCCTCCTCAATAATTTAAGCTGAATCCTTAGTGTTACTCGGCTTAAGAACAAAATAAATATTAATCAGGAAGAGCCTGCTTACTCTGAAGTTATTCAGGTAAACGTAGTTTACTCATTGCAACTGTTCCTGAATCTAACAACGGGATATTAGTCTTTTCAGCTAGTTCACTAGGTTCCATTTTGGAACCAATAAATTTGACATAATTAACCCCACCTCGTTCAAATAGTTGTACTATTCCTTCAGATTCAAGTTTTTCTAAAGCAGAATTCAGACTTTCTGAACGCCTGACTGAATATGGACCTTTTTTAATGATATCATTCCTCTTGAAATCGTAAGAACCATTACTAACAAGATGCTCCTCCATGAACCATACCAATTTTTCTGCAGTTGTAGGTTCTCGGGTAGTATCGACCTTAGTGATAAGGTGATTAATAATCCATTGTGTTATTTTAGTAGCTGACATTAACGTTTCCTTGGTAATTATTGGTGAGTCGGGTGTAATAAACATTTGTATTACTGCTGCGATTCTCGTAGCTTGTTCCATAATTCTTGAGGCGAAATCATCATAGTGATGCAACTCCTCTCCTTTTTGCATTAGTTCCCTGATTCGTTTACTTTGTGTATCCCATGACGCTTTCGCCTCTTCAGATAAAGTAATACAGATACGTTCTTCATTTTTTTCTCTACGCTCTATCCCGTCTTGCAAATGCTTAATGAGAATAGAGAAAAAACCATCAAGTCCTGGTTCATCAGACCATGAACACGCATCAGGGATGTTGCATAGTTCAGGAAGTTGCTCCAGATCAATCAATAATAAACGCGCTAAGAATCCTGATTTTCTTAATTTTTTCCCCTGCTTACTTATAAAGTCGTTAAACAATTCAGGCTGTAACAACAGCAATACGGTCAGCCGGACATCATCAACATCGTAGCTGTCACGAGATGCTCTGCTGTCAGAGATTCTCCCTTCTCCCCAAAGAGAGTTAAAAACTGATATATTGCGAAAAAGATTGCTGTCAATCACCCCACCGGCTTCATCAGAGCCGAGCATCAATGATGGAGAACCCAGCGCTAATGCCTTTCTAAGCCCCTCACTTGTCGAATCATTTTTAGTAAGATACTTTCTTTCTGGGACAGATGGTTTTCTTCTTTGGCACTCCTCCAACGCCTCAAGTGCCTCAGTTACATCAACCTTCTGACGAACAGCTTTGCCAAATTGTTTTTTAAGCTCTTTTAGCTCGGTTTCCCAGGATACTAGTTTAAGCTTATGAATTTTCTCTTTTAACAGAAAATCATTTCGCAGCTCTTTTTCCAGTTGATAAATTTCCCCCATCAACAGCCTGAATACCGTTGATTTCCTGCTACCTGAGCGTGCCAATAGCATCAGATAAAGTGATGTAAAGGTTCTCCCATTTTTAAGCTGAATATCAAATTTGTCCTGGCAGGAAAGTGCCATTACCCCAAGTAACACTATTAAAATAAGTTCAGCGGCGGCTCCTGTTTTATAATGTATGTAGCTTATTAACCGTTGTGCAAAAGTGGGAAGCGTCTGGAACTTTAGTCCAAGTTCTTTATTTTGCGTTGAGCTATTTTTTTTAGACATACATTCTATCTAACTCCTCTTTATAATTAATTAATAAGACTACGATGTAACAACCATTCATCAATTTCTGATTCAAGCCATCCAACTGATTGTGTTCCAAGCTTTCTTTTCTTCGGAAAAGTTGGATCATATCGTGGCGACCTCGGGTTCAACCAGTCATAAATTGTGGCTCGCGAGATACCTGTTTTATGGATAACAGCAGGTAAGCGGAGTATCCTGACTGCTGATGAAGTGTTCATACTAGTTTGCCTCTTGTTAGCTCAGTTTGGTTCCAGCAAAGAATAGCTGCAAGGATTCTTCGAAAAAATACGGCTAGCAAAGGTTTATTTTTAACAGGTTTAACTTGTTGATATTGTGGGGATAAATGTTTTCTATTAAAATTTTTAGTGAAGAAATTAGTCGAAAACGCAGTGCTCTCTCCAGTGAGATGAAAAACTGTAAATGGAGAAAGTATGCCCAACTTCTGGACGAAAAACATACAGACATGCAGGCTGAGTTGACTATGATGAAAGAGCGGGTCTGGAACTCCAAGAAGTTTGGTCCCGGAATATTATTGTATTCATCATCTTATTTGAAGGAGCATAGCTACAGTGACTCTCATAAGGACTTTCCATCAAATGAGAAAAGCATCGAGTTAGCTAAGCTTATTGAATGTTATTGGAGTACATTGGAGGCTGAACTTCTGAGAGATAATGTTGCTGTCATTATTCCTGAATATATCTCTATGGATGAGCTTTTCAAATTTCATCTTAGGTATGCACAGAAGTGCTATAAATGGGGTGAATTAGTTATATCAGACAATGAGGATGTTGCATTTGAAGCATTTAAAAAAGCATCTGAGTTATTTGATAAAAGCATGGGGATGGTTTGGTGTAAGATCTCTGTAGATAAACAAACTAAACTTTTATCTACCAGGAATAGATCAGGAAGAAAAGGTGGGGTAAAAAAATCTGAAATGTATCGTCCTATTCAGGAAAAACTGGTGGAACTTATAAATGATTTGGCTCCTGAGGAAGGATGGAGAAGTAAAGCTGCGGCGGTGAATGTTCTCATTGAACCTTTGTGGCTATTTATAGAGGAGTCAAAATTGAATGTTAATAAGCAGGATAAAAAATATCGAATGCCAACTACCAGTCAGGAAGCCTTAGCCGATACCATTTTAAAATCGTGGTCTACAAATATTGAAAGTGTGAGGCAGGCTTTCGAGGACACTGTAAGCAGAAAAAAAAGAACTAGTCAGTTGTAATAATCTTTTATGTGAATTTGGGTAATAAGAATAAGCGCTCCCTATGAAGCGCTTATTCGGGTATTAGCCGACAAGCCTTATACCTCGAATGCCATCTCCAATCATATTTCCGTGATCAGCAACCATAACGAAGTCAGCCCACCACTGCATCATTGGGCGACGTTGCTCAAGATAGTCACTGCGATTGTAAGCGCGACGTACTTCATTTTTGTCCACATGAGCCAGCGCCGCTTCAATAACATCAGGTGGGAAGCCTTGTTCATTAAGGGCTGTACTGGCGATAGATCGCAGGCCGTGTGAAACGAGCACCCCACCAAAACCTGCGCGTTTTAGCGATGCGTTTACGGTCTGACTGTTCATCGGCTGGTTTGGCTTGATGCGGCTGGGAAAGATAAATTCTCGATTTCCACTTAACGGCTTCATCATCTCTAGTATCGCAATTGCTTCATCTGACAATGGAACAGTATGGTCGCGGTTCATTTTCATGCGTGCTGCAGGAATCTTCCACTCTCGCGCTTCTATGTCTACCTCTTCCCAGCGAGCTTCAGCCGCTTCGGCAGGGCGGGTAATAGTAAGAA
>Ga0153943_1000126_pt1 | contig 28302 bp, 20 predicted proteins | sample TSNJ027MetaG_FD_104721 | JGI IMG/M metagenome (GOLD analysis project Ga0153943, IMG submission 104721) | Attine ant fungus gardens microbial communities from New Jersey, USA - TSNJ027 MetaG | ecosystem: Host-associated > Fungi > Mycelium > Unclassified | place: USA: New Jersey, Brendan T. Byrne...
GGTGAATAATTTTTTATGACAAAAAGTGTAAAATTTTTAGTGTTACTGTTGGTAATGATTCTACCAATTGCGGGGGCGTTATTGATTGGTCCAATTTCGTTTGGCGCCGAATTGAGCAAAAGTCCAATCGTTGACAAAGTAGAATTGGATCATACTACTTTATATCAAGGAGAGATGACCTCCATTAAAGTATCTTTTAGTGACAAAGAGAATCAGAAAATAAAACCTGGAGATACTATTACTTTAACTTTACCAGGTGCATTAGTTGGAATGACCGAGAACGATGGTTCACCACGAAAAATCAATTTAAATGGTTTAGGGGAAGTTTTTATCTATAAAGATCATGTTGTAGCAACATTTAACGAAAAAGTTGAATCTTTACATAATGTGAATGGGCATTTTTCTTTCGGGATTAAAACGCTTATCACCAATAGTTCGCAACCGAATGTGATAGAAACGGATTTCGGAACAGCAACGGCGACTCAACGTTTGACGATTGAAGGAGTGACTAACACAGAGACTGGCCAAATTGAGCGAGACTATCCGTTTTTTTATAAAGTAGGCGATTTGGCTGGAGAGTCAAATCAAGTACGTTGGTTTTTAAATGTGAACCTCAATAAATCCGATGTCACTGAAGATATTTCAATTGCGGATCGACAAGGAAGTGGTCAACAATTAAATAAAGAGAGTTTTACATTTGATATTGTGAATGACAAAGAAACTAAATATATTTCACTTGCCGAGTTTGAGCAACAAGGTTATGGCAAAATTGACTTCGTGACAGATAATGACTTTAATTTACGTTTTTATCGGGATAAAGCACGCTTTACTTCCTTTATCGTCCGTTACACTTCGACAATCACAGAAGCAGGCCAACATCAAGCAACATTTGAAAATAGTTATGACATCAATTATCAACTAAACAATCAAGACGCAACGAATGAAAAAAATACATCACAGGTTAAAAATGTTTTTGTAGACGGTGAGGCAAGCGGCAATCAAAATGTGGAAATGCCAACAGAAGAAAGTCTAGACATTCCTTTAGAGACAATAGAAGAATGGGAACCAAAGACACCTACTTCGGAACAGGCAACAGAAACAAGTGAAAAGACAGACACAACAGAAACCGCAGAAAGCAGCCAACCAGAAGTTCATGTCTCTCCAACAGAAGAAGAGAATCCAGATGAAAGTGAAACGTTAGGTACAATTGAACCAATCATACCTGAAAAACCAAGTGTGACAACTGAAGAGAATGGCGTAACAGAAACGGCAGAAAGCAGCCAACCAGAAGTTCATGTCTCTCCAACAGAAGAAAATCCAGATGAAAGTGAAACACTAGGCACGATTGCACCAATCCTACCTGAAAAACCAAGTGTGACAACTGAAGAGAATGGCACAACAGAAACGGCAGAAAGCAGCCAACCAGAAGTTCATGTCTCACCAACAGAAGAAAATCCAGATGAAAGTGAAGCACTAGGCACGATTGAGCCAATCATACCTGAAAAACCAAGTGTGACAACTGAAGAGAATGGCGCAACGGAAACGGCAGAAAGCAGTCAAACAGAAGTTCATGTGTCGCCAACGGAAGAAGAAAATCCAGATGAAAGTGAAACACTAGGCACGATTGCACCAATCATACCTGAAAAACCAAGCGTAACAACTGAAGATAATGGCACAACAGAAACCGCAGAAAGCAGCCAACCAGAAGTTCATGTCTCGCCAACAAAAGAAATTACTACAACTGAGAAAAAACAGCCATCCACAGAAACAACTGTGGAGACAAATAAAACTATTACATCAAAAAATCAACCACAAATACTAAACGCTCCATTAAACACATTGAAAAATGAAGGAAGCCCACAGTTGGCTCCCCAACTGCTTAGTGAACCAATTCAAAAATTAAATGAAGAAAACGGGAAACGAGAACTTCCCAAAACAGGCACAACAAAAACACCGTTTATGCTAATAGCAGGAACACTGGCAAGTACATTTGCCGTTTTAGGTGTAAGTTATCTACAAATCAGAAAGAATTAACAATAGAAAAGCCATCCAGCTTTCGCTGGGGGGCTTTTCTATTATCTGGAGATAAATTGCTGATAGGCGCCAATCAAAAACTATGCTACAGTAAGGTATGTACTGCTCGAAAAGGAGGGAGTAAATGACTAAAAAAATATGGTCGCACTTTCAGAAAAGCTTCACTTGGTACATTTTGATTGGTGTGATTGTTTCATTATGTAGTGCTTTAGCAATTTATTTTTTTCAACAGTTGTTAGATCATTATCAAAAAAGTTTCCAACTAGGGTTGTTAGTAGCGTATGGAACGACAATTATTTTAATTCCGCTATTGTCTTACTGTGAACAGAAACCGAAAGCTTACTTAACTAATGGCATCTATTTCTATTTGAAGAAATTAAGTTTAATAAAAATGAGCAAGATTTCCTATGAAGAATATCTAAAACTGGGAGCGGGAGCTTTACTACAAAAAGTAGAAGTTGGTGCAGCAGCTGGGAGAAATATCCACTTGAATTTTTATGGCCGCTTATTTCGAGAGCTAATTCCAGAGACGTTATTTAATTTATTTTTCATAGCATTGATTGATAAAAAATTATTACCAGCAATTCTAATTGGTTATGTGATTGTATTTATTTTAACCAAAATACTTTTGAAAACGCTACAAAAAATGAAAGAAAAAACACTTATTTCTGAAGAAGCAATGAATGCTACTTTGATACGAGGGATGACAGAACTAGTAACTTTTAGAATTAATGGAAAATATAAAAAAGAGATTGAAAATTACGCGTTAATGGCAGAGGAAAATAGTCAAAATATAACAAAAATGACTATGATCCATGAATTTTTCTTTGGCTTTTTTGCCTTGTTAGTCGCACTTATCAAAGTAAGCATTGTCGTACTTAGTTTTACTAACGTTGTGACATTGAGTTTAGGTGGACTTGTAGCGATAGTGATGTATATCGATCGAATTTATACGCCGATAGCCATATTTAATGTTTTATTTGTTCAATATAATTTGGATAAAGTAGCCTATCAGCGCTTGGAAGATTTTTATAAAAAAGAAGATGATCCTGACTTAGCGGTTCCAGGCAAAGCGTTACCTGAAATTCAAACAATTTCATTAAAAGAGGTGTGTTTTAGCGTAGATAGTCAAACGATTATGTCCCAACAAAATCGACAATTTTCAATGAACAAAACCTATGGCTTGATTGGAAAAAGTGGGACAGGTAAATCTACCCTGATTAAATTGATTTTAGGATTATTGAAGCCGACAGAGGGGACAGTTTATGTGAATCAATTTCCTCTAACACAATTTAATTTGGAAGATTATTATGAAAAAGTTTTTTATTTATCTCAAGATGTGCCAATATTTCAAGGAACGTTGAAAGAAAATATTGTATTTAATCAAGAAATTTCTGATGAACAAGTAATTGAAGCTATGTATCGTTTTCAGTTGGGGGAACTTTATGAACGGTTACCGGAAGGTTTAAACACTATTGTGAGTGAAAAAGGAATGAATTTTTCTGGTGGCGAGAAACAACGGATTGCTTTTACACGCTTAGCATTTACACAAGCAGAGATCCTTATTTTAGATGAGGCGACTTCTGCATTGGACGAAAAGACCGAAGAAAAAGTGTTACAAGAAGTACAAAAATTTACCCACAATAAGTTGACTATTTTGGTTACTCATCGACCTAAAACCCTGCGATTTGTAGATGAAATTATTGATTTAAATGAGTGAACTTGTTAGCTCTTTGGCGCTTCTTTTGCTACACTTTTTATAAGAATTGAGAGAAAGGGGCAACTGTTGATGAATAATAATGAGCAAGAATTAGCGGAATTTTGGGATGGATTTGCAGAAGAATATGAAGAAATTCAACAAGAATCGCCATTTCCAATTGCTCGAGAATTACGTGATTTCTTGGTCCAAGAAGGCATTTTTCCGTGTCAGACATTTCTGGATATCGCAGGTGGGACGGGACGATATTTACCTTTTTTTCAAGAGCAAGTCACGGAGTATACGCTAGCCGATATTTCTCAGAGAATGTTGGAGATTGCGGAAGCAAAAGCACAAAGCAACGTTGTTTTTCTTCACCAAAGCCAAGAAAGACTGATTGAGACTGGGAAAAAATTTCAAGTCGTTTTTTCAGCCATGAATCCTGCTTTGGATACGCCTGAAAAAGTTAATGCATTGTGCCAATTAAGTGAGAAATGGTGTCTTATATTTCGGCTAGTGGAAGAGCAAGATTCGTTATTTTCTCCTTTTGAGCAAGAGAGCAACCCGCAGTTAAATTGGATGGCACAATACAAAGCATTTCTAAAAAAAGAACAGCGACCTTTTTTCACAAAAAAATTTTTCTTTGAAGCATCAGAAGCTATTTCAAAAGACTTTTTCCGCAGCTATTTTGAAGAACAATGGTCAGTTCCAATTTTAGAACAACGCGTACAAGAAATTTTTGGTTCTCATGAAATTAAGCAAAATCAGCGTACCATTATTTATGAATTAATTGCGATTCCATGTAAAAAAACAACCAGCGATGACTAATTATCGCTGGTTGTTTTTCGGTTATTTAATTGTGCGAAAGCTTTTTCTGGAATCTCTTTTTTATCAATTTTGACAGGAGATTGGATGATTCTTTTTTTACTAATGGTTGCTTCTATGTAAGCATTTGGTTCCAAAGGTTGCGGATTTTTGTCTGTCCGTTCGTAGTCCATAACTTGCGTTTTTCCATTACTTTTAACAAAAGTTAGTCGATAGTGTAAAGAATATTGGCCATCTATGCTTTTTTGATTGTCATCTACTGTTTGTTTTCGTTCAGGAATTTCTAGAGGAACTTGTGCATAGGCTTTTTCACCCTTATATGTATCTGCATAATAACGATAGCCTGTATAACCACCAACAATGAATAAGCCAATAAATAAAATAGCGCCGATTTTTTTCATTTTTTCTCCTCCTAACAATTTACAAAAATAGCATAGCAAAAGAAGAAGGAGATGGAACATCGAAAAAACGAACAGTTGTCTTACAAAACTGTTCGTTTTTTTTGTCTATTTAGCTTTCATCAGAGAGTAGAAAGGAATCATTTTTCTTACGATAACTAAAGAAAATAACAAAGTACAGTAGGCCTGTTAAAAGAGTGACGCCTAACGAATTCGTAAATAAGATGCCAATAAAGATGAGACCTAAAATGATTAAAGCAAGGAGATTAATACTTTTTTCAAAGAGAGACCCTCGTTTTAAAGAAAGAACAAACGCCGCAGCGCTAATTAAAATCCAAATTAGCAAGACAGTGTAAGAGAGAGAACCGGCTAAGTAACCAAATAATTCATCGCCAACAAAATAAGAAAGAATAACGCCCAGATATAAAACACTGGCGCAGAAGAAAACTGAACGTTGAGGTACTTGGTGCTTGTTTAAAACCGCAAGTTTACTCATGGGTCCTTTTTTATCTTTTAAGCGAAAATATAAAAGGCGAGAAGAGGCGTATACCCCAGAATTAATAGAAGAAAACAAGGCTAAAATAATCACAAAATTTACGATGTCAGCAGCAAAAGGAATATTCATTTTTTCAAAAACCATAACAAATGGACTCACCGTTGTGCCTGCTAATGTATTCCAAGGGAAAATAATCAAAAGTAAGAATAATGGAATGATATAGAAGGAAATAATCCGTCCCATCACACCACGAATCGCTTTAGGAATGGCTTTTTTAGGATCATCTGCTTCACTGACAGTAATTGCGATTAATTCTGAACCGCCATAAGAATAAATAACTACTAATAAAGAATTAACAATACCTTTCATGCCATGTGGGGCGAAGCCACCATGATCGGTGATACTTTGTAAAGTAGGGAAGACACCACTGCCTAGCATTTGTTGTCCCACCAGATAAACACCAAAAATAATTAACAAAATGATGACACTAATTTTAGCAAACGCCAACCAATATTCTGTTTCTGCAAATAAACGAACCGAGTAAAGATTAATGAGCGTCGTTAAAATAGCTAAAATAAAAACAAAAAACCAAGCAGGAATATTAGGAAACCAAAGTTGTAAAAAGGAAGCTGCGGCAACCGCTTCTGCGATAATATTAATTGTCCACATGGAATAATAAACCCAATCAATAAAATCAGCAGAATGTGCACCTAAAAATGGTCGAACCAAGCCAGACAAACCATGATGTGTGTCTCCGCCATCTAAAACAAGTTTTCCTAAACCACTCATGACGATGAAGAGAACAGCACCGCCAATTAGAAAGGCGATTAAAACAGAAGGACCAGCAATACCAATTGCTTCGCCACTTCCTTTAAAAAGACCTGCGCCAATCGCTCCCCCTAAGGCTAACATCGTAATATGGCGCGAGCTTAATTGTTTTTTTAAGGTTGTTTGTTGTGTTTCACTCATAGGATTCTCCTTTAATTGAAAAAAATAATATGAAAATAACTTTCTTTATTATATACAATTTTCTGACAATTACAACTATTCTGTCAATGAAAATGAAAAAATAAGTGAAAAATATTATGAAAATAAAAAAATCGAGCAATTTAAGTGATTAAAATCGCTCAATTTTTTTATTAATTTTTATTTTTTAATAGAGTCATAATTGTTAATGGAACAGTAATGACTACATAGCCGATGATACTAGCCACTACTAAATAAGCTATAGGACTCGAGAAATTAAATAAGTCCGTTAAAAGTATTGCGACAATCATTGAAATAGCATAACAAATGAATAATTGAATAAACCGCTTTGCAGACAAAAAATCACCTCTTCCTAATTAGTTAAAGTCTCTTTTCAATCATTTAGTATACACCTGAAAAGAAGAATAAACTATCATTAATTAAAAGAAAAAGTGAAACAACTAGCGGATTTTTTGTTCAGCTGATTATCTTAAGAATTAGAAAATGGGACATAAGTCATTTCGACTTATGTCCCATTTTCATTTATGACGTTGGCTTCGTGTAAATTGAGAAGTCTCGTCCTCTCTAGTGGTTGGTTGTTGTGTTCGTTGTACGGCTTGCTTTTCCGGCTCGCTCTTTTTTGCAACATCAGTCACAACATTTGGCTTCTGAGAAGGGGGAACGGTTGTTTTTTTGTTTAAAGTTGGCGTAGTTCTTTTTGTTTCTTTCTTTTGTTTCTTTTTATTATTTTTATCATTTCCAGTGACTGTCAAATAGATAATCAGAAAAATCATTAGGATCGTTGCAACAATTAATAGAATAAACATGTTAAATGAAATGAACATGCATGGCCCTCGTTTCTCGTTTTTTCTTAGTTTACCAAAATTTCAAAATTTCGTCACTCTTTTCTTCAGAAAAAACGAATTTCAAAGTGGTTAAAAGAAACTTTTATAAAAAAGCCTCCTTTTTTGTGTGAAAATGCACAAAATTTCTGGAATCGTTTGCTGTTAAAACCAGATACTGGTAAAATAATTATTGTATAAGAATCATTTTAAAAAACGATTTTTGTTACAAATAACGTATTTGTTGAAAAGGCACTGTGAAGTAGTTAGAGACGACAGCCAAGTGACTTTTAATGACAGCCGCCCAATTAATTTCATGGAGCCTTTTCGTAGAAAACGAGGAGGTTATTTTGCGTGAAAGTGAGTATATTTTCGACATGCGTGGTGGATTTACTTTTTCCAAATGTAGGGCAAGCAATGGTAGAGGTTTTGGAACGGTATGGCTGTGAAATGGTTTTACCAACAAGCCAAACGTGTTGTGGTCAGCCAACGTACAATAGTGGCTATGTGACAGAGAGCACGACAACGCTTAAGAATCAAATTGATAGTTTTGACGGTGCCGATTATGTGGTGGGACCTGCGGGGTCTTGTGTCGGCATGATGAAAGAATACCACAAATTTTTAGCAGATGATCCTATTTATGGACCAAAAGCACAACGTTTAGCTGAGCGAACTTATGAGTTTAGTCAGTTTCTTTATCGTGTCTTAGGGGTCAAAGATGTTGGCGCAACGTTACATGGGAAAGCCACTTATCATCGTTCTTGTCATATGACGCGAATTTTAAATGAACGAGAATCACCCTTTGTTTTGTTGGATCATGTGAAAGGATTAGAAATGATTCCTTTAGGACATCTTGAAAATTGTTGCGGATTTGGCGGAACGTTTTCAGTGAAAATGCCAGCTATTTCTGAACAAATGGTGACGGAAAAAATGAACGATGTGATTGATACAGGCGCAGAAATTTTAATTAGTGCGGATATGGGTTGCCTGATGAATATCGGGGGTAAATTCAATCGTGATGGGAAAAAGATTAAGATTATGCATATTGCAGAAGTCCTTAATCACGAAGTGGATGAAGTACGCATGGACCAACCACAAATCATATCGGTAGGGTAAGGGGGAAGAACTGTGGGATTATCAACGAGCAATAAGCCGTTAAGTGAACGAATTGAAGAAAGTAAAAAAGATGTGTTTATGCAAAAGGCTGTCGCCAAAGCACAAGATGCCCAATGGGAGAAACGAGAAGGTGCGCGGGAAGCTTTAGGCAATTGGCCACAATGGCGTGAACTGGGAGAACAAATTCGCCAACATACAATTCAATATCTGCCTGACTATTTAGAAGAGTTCAGTGATAACGTCGCCAAACGAGGTGGCAAAGTCTTTTTTGCTCAAACCGCCGAAGAGGCCAATGAATATGTGAAACAAATGGTTCTAGAAAAAAAGGCGAAAAAAATTGTGAAATCTAAATCAATGGTGACGACCGAAGTCGATATTGATCCAATGTTATTGGGATTAGACGATGTCAGTGTAATGGAAACAGACTTGGCGGAATTCATTTTACAAATGGATGACTGGGATGAGCCGTCACATATTGTTTTCCCAAGTATTCATAAAAATCGCGAACAGATTCGTCAGGTTTTTGCGAAAAAATTAGGGTATCAAGGAGATAATGACCCGGTAAATTTGGCACGCTGTGCACGAGAAGTGATGCGCAAATTCTTTTTGGAAGCGGAGATTGGCATTACAGGTTGTAATTTTGCTATTGCGGATAGCGGCTTAATTAACTTAAATACAAATGAAGGAAATGCTGATTTGACCATCAGTATTCCTAAGACACAAATCGTGTTAATGGGAATGGAAAGAATCGTACCAACAATGCGTGAAGCAGAGGTTTTAGATAACCTTTTAGCCAGAAGTGCTGTTGGTCAAAATTTAACAACGTATGTGACGTTTGCCGGGCAAAAAAATGCGGATGAATCCGATGGTCCAGAAGAATTTCACGTGGTCATTTTGGATAACGGACGTTCAAAAGCGTTAGGAACAGCCTTTCAGCCAGTTTTACAGTGTATTCGTTGTGGGTCTTGTCTGAATGTTTGTCCGGTCTATCGCCATATTGGAGGGCACGGTTATGGCTCTATTTATCCAGGACCAATTGGTGCTGTGCTTTCTCCAATTTTAGGTGGATATAAACAGTTTGGGGAATTGCCTTATGCGTCTAGTCTTTGTGGGGCATGTACGGAAACGTGTCCTGTGAAAATTCCATTGCACGAATTATTAATTGAACATCGTAAAGTGATGACCGATGATCTGAAAATGAAACATGGATTTGAAGATTTCCAAATGCGTATGGTAGGTAAAGCCACTGGTTCACCAGCAATGTTTAAAGCAGCCATGAAAGTCGATCATGCTGCAGCGGGCATTTTAAGTAAACAAAAAGAAATTACTGTTGAAAACATGTACAATCATGGGGGCTACCTTGATAAAGGACCAGGGTTAGTAAAAGGTTGGACCGATGTTCGTGATTTGCCAAGACCACCAAAATCTTCAGAAAACTTCAGAAGTTGGTTCAAAAAACATCAAGAAGGTGAAAAAAATGACTAACGAAGCGATTCAAAATCGAGAACCTTTTTTACAAAATCTACGAGAAAAATTAGGCGTAGAAAAACAGCCTGTTTCGGCCCATCCATTTGAGCCAGTTAATCATTTACCAGAAGAACAGTTGGCAGATAAAACACCAGCAGAGCTATTAACGATTGTGAAAGAGCGTGTGGAAACGATTCACACGAACTTAGTGGAAACCACACAAGAAAATTTACTGACGACGATTCAGCAAATTGTTGCTGAGTTTGGTGGGGGCAATCTTTTATTGCCAACAGATGCACGTTTTGAAGCCTATGGATTAGCTGATTTAGCTAAGTCATTAGAGGCTGTTTCTGTTAAGCAATGGCAACCTGGAAGTGAGCAACGAAAAGCGAATATTCAAACAGCTGCTCAGGCAAATATTGCGATTGCCTTTGCTGAGTTTTTACTAGCTGAATCAGGAACGATTGTGGTGGAGTCCAATGCGGGACAAGGCAGAGCCTTACATTTTTTACCGAAGCATTACATTTCAATTATACCGTTTAGCAAACTCGTTCCACGTTCGACTCAGCCAGCAGCTTTTTATACAGAAAAAATAGAAAAAGGCGAAAAAATCGGCTCAGCGATTCACTTTATTTCAGGGCCTTCTAATTCAGGAGATATTGAAATGCAACTGGTTGTCGGGTTGCATGGTCCTTTAGAAGTTTGTTACGTGGTTGTGATGGATCGCTAAAACGCTAGAAGCATAATCAATTCAGCCCTTTTTAGAATTGATTATGCTTTTTTTATGAGCAGGATCAAAAAAGTAAGAATCAAATTTGAAAGAAATACGTTTTTTTTCTGACCATTTTGTAAAAAAAGCGTACATAAAAATTAATTGGGTGTTAAGCACTATAGGATTGATTTACTTTGTGGTAGAATATGAGACATAAGATAATAAGGTTTTTGGAGGAATGAGTTTGAAATCAAAAGAATTAATTAAAACAGTCGTCTTTTTTGCCTGTTTAGCTTTGGGTCTGTTTTTACTGAGACAATTTGTATTTACGCCTGTCGTAGTGAGAGGTCATTCAATGGATCCAACGTTAGCAGATGGTGAACGGGTAATTACGTTAAAAAACACAGAAATTAATCGTTTCGATATTATTACTTTCCCAGCGCCAGATGAACCAGATAAAAATTATATTAAACGTGTGATTGGTTTACCTGGAGATACAATTGCGTACAAGGATGATACGTTGTACATCAATGGAAAAGAAGTTGACGAACCCTATTTAGATGAATTTAAAAAAGCCTTAACAGATGGTCAACCTTTGACAGGCGATTTTTCATTAAAAGAAAAAGTACCAGCAGATAGCTACTTTGTTTTAGGTGATAATCGACGGAATTCAAAAGACGGTCGTGTCATTGGTTTTATTCATAAAAAAGATATTTTGGGTGAAGTGAAATTTGTGATGTGGCCATTCTCACGGTTTGGTCCAATACCAGAAGTGTCAAAACAATAAAAGAGACAATGAGTAAAAGAGAAGGACGGAAATGTGTAAAAACAAACACATGTTTCCGTCCTTCTTTTGTGGTAAAATAAAGGCAGTGCAAAGGAAAAGGATGTGAAACCATGAGTGTGCAGTTTATTAGAGGAACCGCCGTGGCAGACTTAGAAGCGCCACTTATACAGGCGACAAAACAATGGCTAGAGGAAGACGCACAGCATGAAGTATTCTATTTAGTCCCGAACCATATTAAGTTTGAGCAAGAAATTCAAGTCTTGCAAAAGTTACGTCAATTACAGACAACTACGTCTGATTCAATAACCAGTACCCGTCTGCAGGTTTTTAGTTTTTATCGTTTGGCTTGGTACTATTTACAACATACACCTTTTTACTCGGCAGATGTTTTATCTGATGCAGGTGCTGCGATGATTTTTCGCAAAATTTTAGTAGAAGCAGAAGAAGAGTTACAAATTTTTAGAGGTGAAATTAACAAGCCTGGCTTTATTCAGCAACTATTTCAGCTTTATCAAGAAATGCGCGAAGGCAATATTGAGATTGCGGAGCTTTATCCATTTTTAGAAAAACAAACGGAGAACCCTAAAGGACAAGATTTACAACTTAAGTTTCAAGATTTAACGTTAATTTTTACGCGATTCCAATTACAAATGAGTCAGTATGGCTATGAATCAGCGGAGATTATTCAACATTTAAGCGAGTATTTACAAACGGTTGATTTGTCGAATGTTCAATTCGTTATTTCAGGCTATCAGCAGTTTACTGCCAGAGAATTAAAGTTGATTGAAGTGCTAATGGCGCAAGCAGGTTCTGTGAAAGTAGCCCTCGTATTGGACAAACAATATCCGCATGACTTACCTGATCCGCGGTCGTTATTTTATGAAGCGGGACAAACCTATCATCAGCTTTATCAACTAGCAAGACAGAAGCAAATCCCGATTCTTTCAGATTATGTGGAAAAGAAAGAGGTATTAATTACAAATCCAGACTTGCAAGGATTAAACGATTATTGGATTCAATCGCAAGAACACCTGCCTCCATTAAGCACAACTGACTGGAGGGGCGATGGCTTATTTCTGTGGCGTGCTGAAAACGTTAAAGAAGAATTAACACATGTTGCAACCGAAATTCGCCGTTTAGTAGTGGAAGAAGGGTATCGGTACAAAGAAATTCAGGTGTTGACTCGTGATTTAGATTGTTATGAAAATTTATTAGAACCGATTTTTGCGGAACACGAGATTCCTGTTTATGTCGACCGAGATATGGCTATGGATCGTCATCCTTTAGTCGAATGGATTGAATCTTTATTTGCTATTCATTCGTACAATTATCGTTATCGCGATGTGCTCCGTTTTTTGAGAACGGAATTATTTATGCCAATGAATCAACTCGCTACTTCTGAAGAAAGCTTGACTGATTGGTTAAACCAACGGAACGCTTGGCGCAGAAAAGTTGATATTACCGAAAATGTAGTCCTGGCATACGGCTATGAAGGTTATTATTGGTCACAAGAAAAAGATTGGGAATTTATTCGGTATGATTTTGAAGCGGAAGAGCAAGAAGATGTCGCTACGATGGAAGAAGAGTCAAATGCGATTCGTCAATCGCTTCAACGGCTGTTACCTAGTTACTTTCAAGCAATGATAAGTGCCAAAACTGGTTTGGAAGCAGCGACCGTCTTCTATCACTTTTTACTGCAAAGTGGTGTGGCAACACAATTAAAAATGTGGCGCTTACAAGCTATCGAAGCCGGTCAACTAGAAACAGCTCGTAACCATGAACAGACTTGGGATGCATTGATGTCGTTACTAGATGAATACGTCACTGTTTACGGAGAAAGTTCGTTTGATTTTACAACGTTTCAAGAAATATTTGTTAGTGGCTTGGAAGGTTTGCACTATAGTAAAGTGCCGACAGCGATTGACCAAGTACAAGTTCGCGCAATGGATTTAACTCGACCTGGCGCTGCCAAGGTTACTTTTGCTATTGGGATGACGGAAGAAATTTTTCCACAAAAGATTGAAAATAAAACACTATTGTCTGATGAAGAACGTCAGACAATCAATGATACTTTAACGGAAAACCAATATTTACGTGGGACAACTGGGCGCAAAATTGCGCAAGAACCGTTTGTTGCGTATCTCGTCTTTTCTTCAGCGCGAGAACGGTTATATTTAACCTATCCAAGTGTTAAAGACACCGCTCAAGAAGTCAAACCGTCTCCTTATTTTAAAAATATCCAAAAAGATTTAAATTTGCCCGTTTTTGAAAAAAATGAAACAACCATTTTCGATGATGAAACGACCAGTTTAGCCCATATTAGTACGTATCGGACGTTAATCGGTGAATTAACGCGTTTGAAAAGACAACGGAAAGAAACACAAGAAGGATTGTTGCCTTTCTGGTTAAATATGGAAAAAGCGCTAATGAACCAATCAATTGCGCCGCTAGCCAAGCAAGTTTTCGAAAGTTTAACGCATCAAAATATTCCTGAAAAGATTGATGAGGTCTTAGCAGAACCTTTATATGGTAAAGATATTTATACGTCCGTTTCTCGGATGGAGAGTTTTTATCGCTGTCAGTATCAATACTTTTCTCGCTATGGCTTACGTTTGAAAGAAAGAGATGTCTTTGGGCTTTCGCCAGCAGCTACAGGGGAATTTTTCCATGAAGCATTGGATCAGTTCTTTAAATTATTGATTATGAATCAACGGAACTTATCTGAATTAACCGATCAGGAAGTCAATTTATTGGCGGAGGAAGTGCTAAATAGTATTTTAGGGGATGCGCGTTTTTCTGTATTAACGACCTCTAGTCGCATGAACTATATTCGCTATCAATTGAGTCAAACAATTAAAAAAGTCAGTTGGGCGCTGAAACGTCAAAGCCAACGAAGTGGCATGACGACTGTTCAAACAGAAGTGTTATTTGGCCAAATTGCCGCTAAAAAAGGAATTTCTGGTTTGGAATTACCATTAAAAAATCAAGGGAAAATTCATGTTCGGGGGAAAATCGACCGGATTGATCAATTGGTTACACCCGAATCAACCTATTTAGGTGTGATTGATTATAAATCGAGTCACCGTAAATTTAATATGACAGAAGCGTATTACGGCTTAGCCATGCAAATGCTGACGTACTTGGATGTGGCTTTAATGGATGCTGTGCAATTAGTTGGTCAAGAAGCTAAACCTGCTGGCTCACTTTATCTGCATGTACACAATCCTACGTTATCTTATGAAGGCAAAGACGACATTGAACAACAAATGCTTAAAAAATATCAGTTTGATGGTCTTTTGATGAAAGACCCAGATTTATTGGATCATTTAGATACGAGTCTGCAAGCTAAACAAAGTTCGTTGCTGTTTCCGATTGAAGAATCCGCCAAAGAACAAATTAAACCTGGTCGTCGCCAAGAAGATAAGTTTGTGACAGAACCAGAATTAGGCGCGTTGCTTTCCCATAACCGAAATAAATTTATTGAAGCGGGGAATCAAATTATTGGCGGCGAAGTTCAACTTAATCCCGCTTATCAAGGCAAGGAACGGATTGCTTGTCGCTATTGTCCGTTTCGAAGTGTCTGTGATTTTGATGTGATGCTAAAAGAAAATAATTATCATCGTATTGAGAATTTATCCAAAGAGGAAATTATGGCGCGCTTGTTAAACAAAGATGAGGAAGGAGCAACCGAAGATGAGTAAAACAATTCCACTACGTCCAGCCAATGAGCAATTCACCGACAGTCAATGGCAAGCGGTGTTTGATGGCGATGAAAATATCTTAGTTTCTGCTTCGGCTGGCTCAGGAAAAACCACCGTTTTAGTCCGCCGTGTCATTGAAAAAGTCAAAAGCGGCGTCGATATCGATCGTCTCTTGATTGTGACGTACACTGAAGCCGCCGCCCGTGAGATGAAAGAACGTATCCAAGTGGCTTTACAAAAGGCAATGAATGAAGAACAAGATCCAGAAAGAAGACGGCATTTTTCTCGTCAAATTGCTCTTTTGCCAACAGCCAATATCAGCACGTTACATGCCTTTTGTTTAACTGTTATTCGTCGTTTTTATTATTTAATTGACATAGATCCAGTTTTTCGGATGTTAACAGATGAAACAGAAACATTGTTATTAAAAGAAGATGTTTGGGATGCATTACGTGAACAATTTTATGCGGAAAATCAAGAAGAATTTTACCAATTAACAGCGAATTTTTCCAATGATCGTAGTGATGACGGACTCACTAACTTAATTTTTTCTTTTTATGAATTTGCCAAAGCCAATCCTGATCCAGAGGCGTGGATTAATGGCTTAACACAAGCCTACGAAGTAGGGGATCAGCTAGGCGAATCAACGTTATTTCAGACGTATTTAAAACCGCTAGCCGTTGAGACGTTACAACGAACTCTTCAGCGTTACGAAGAAATGGTGACCTTAACAGAGGGCGAAGAGAAACTTCAAAAGATTTGGTATTTAGCTCAAAATGAAAAGGAACAAACAAAACAATTTTTACAATTTTTAGAGAGAAATGATTTAGAGAGCGCCTATAATTTGACTGAATTGTTGAGCTTTGACCGCTACCCAACGGTTCGTGCCGAAGAGTTGAAACCAACCGCGGAACAAGCCAAACAGTTACGAGAACAAAATAAAAAAGCGTTAAATGATTTGAAAAAGCAACTGTTTACACTTTCCCCAGATGCCATGAAACAAGTCTTGAAAGAGGCCACGCCCATTGTTCAAGAAATGGCTCACGTGGGGAAACAATTTATGGAGGCCTATGGCGCAGAAAAACGGCTTAAAAATTTAGTGGATTTTAACGATTTAGAACATTATACGTTAGCTATTTTAGCGAAAAATCAGGCAGATGGCTGGCATGCATCAGAAGCCTCGGTTTACTATCGAGAAAAATTTGATGAAGTGTTAGTCGATGAATACCAAGATATCAATCAATTACAAGAATCTATTTTGTATTGGTTGCGCCGCCCGCTTAGCGCAGAAGGAAACCTTTTTATGGTAGGAGATGTGAAACAGTCTATTTATTCTTTCCGCTTGGCAGATCCTACATTGTTTATTGAAAAATACAATCAGTATGGGCAAGGCAAAGAGGGTAAACGAATCATTCTAGCTGAAAATTTTCGTTCCCGCAAAGACGTTTTAGACTTTACGAATTTAGTATTTAGTCAATTAATGGATGAGCGAGTGGGTCAAATTGCTTACGATGAGTCAGCCGCTTTGGTTCATGGTTTTGATCAATTTTCGGAGGCGGCTGATTATTCAACTGAATTGCTAATTTATGAAAAAAAAGCAACAGAATCAGTTGAATTTCCAGAATTACAATCTCCTGAGTTGTTGATTGAAGATAAGACAGAAGGGGAACTTTACGTTACTGCTTTGAAAATTCGTGAATTAATTGACCAAAATTTCTTAATTTATGATAAAAAGCTGAAAACGGATCGACCGATTACTTATCAAGATATTGTCTTATTAACGCCTACGAAGAAAAATAATTTAACTATTTTAGATGTTTTTAAATCATTAGAAATTCCAGTTCAAGTCAATGATGCTCAAAATTATTTCCAAGCAACGGAAATTCGTACAATGATTGCCTTGCTTCAATTGATTGATAATCCTTATCAAGACATTCCTTTGGCAGCTGTGTTACGTTCACCAATTGTTGGATTAAAAGAAAACGAATTAGTGCTTATTCGTTTGGCTAATAAGGAAACCAGTTACTACGAAGCATTTTTAACGTTTAATCAAAAGATGGAACCAACCATGGAGGAAGCAGTTGTTCAGGAAAAAACTATACGTTTTGCTGAATCATTAGAAAAATGGCGGGAACAGGCTCGACGCAACCAGCTTAGCAACTTGCTGTGGACGATTTATCGGGAAACGGCCTATCTTGATTATGTTGGCGGGTTGCCTGTTGGCAAACAACGCCAAGCCAATTTATATGCGTTGGTCGATCGGGCCGCGGCGTATGAAAAAACAACCTTCCGCGGATTATTTCAATTTGTTCGCTTCATCGAAAAAATGCAAGAAAAAGACAAAGATTTAGCGGAACCAGTCGTTTTAAGTGAAGAGAATGCCGTACGCGTCATGACGATTCACGCTAGTAAAGGGTTAGAATTTCCGGTGGTATTCGTTTTAGATATGACCAAAGAATTTAATGTCAGTGATTTGAATGAACGCTATATCTTTGAAGAAAATTTAGGGGTAGGCATTCGTTATTTACAACCTGAAGAACGAGTTATGTACGATACTTTACCATTTTTGGCGATTAAACAAGTACGATTGAGAAAATTACTATCCGAAGAAATGCGGAAGTTATATGTGGCGTTGACACGTGCAGAACAGAAACTTTTTCTGGTGGGCTCCTATAAAGACCAAGCGGCGATGTGGAAAGAGTGGCTGAAAGTTGGCGATGTAGAAACACTGGTGCTACCAGCTGAAAATCGCTTGCAAAGTAAAAGTAGTTTAATGAATTGGGTTGGGATGACATTGGTACGTCATCAAAAAGCCGATGAATATCAGCAAGAAGTAGTAGTAAGTAACGTTCCGCAAGTCAAAAAGCACCCAGCTAACTTTCATATTCAGTGGTTCAACGAAGAACAACTACGAGCAGCCATTCAGCAATTACAATTGCCAGAAAGACAAGCAGAGGATTTAGCCGAAAAAGCGCAATTATCTGCTGACAAAATCAATCGTGGTCTTGCACGGTTAAGTTTCAATTATCCGTTTGAAGTGGCTACTCGGACCACCAGTTATCAGTCTGTTTCTGAAATCAAGCGAGTATTTGATGACCCCGATAACAAAGAAATTGGTAAAATTGAGGTTCGGGAAGACAATACTATTCAAGCGCAACCGTTGATTGTCAATCGAATGATTGAAGGAGATTTAAGTAAGCCTAAATTTTTAGATACGGTTCAAGCGCCCTCAGCAGCTGAAATTGGGACAGCAACCCATTATTTATTACAACTAATTGATTTAAGTAAGCAACCTTCTTACGAGGAAGTGCGAGCTGTTCAAGAACGCTTAGTGGAAAATAAATTGATTTTACCAGCAATTGCTGAAAAAATGAATCTGGAACAAATCGTGGCCTTCTTTGACACCGCCTTAGGAAAACAATTGATTCAACACCATCAAACCGTTAGAAGGGAACAACCTTTTTCTATGCTGATTGAAGCAGAAGAGCTCATTCAAAATTATCCAGAAACGACACAAGATGATTTATTAATTCATGGGATTATTGATGGCTATATCGAATTAGACAATCAATGCATTTTGTATGACTATAAAACCGATCATGTAAAAGGCACCTCTCCCCAAGCGATTTCTGAAATTGTCGAACGGTATCGCGGACAGATGAATCTTTATCGTAGAGCGCTACAAGAGGCAACGCATAAAGAGGTGTCGCACGTCTATTTAATTTTATTAAATGGAGGAGTAATTATTGACATGCAGACAGGAAATGTTGTAGATTTTATAAAGTAGAAAAAATTAGAAGCAGAAACACTTACATTTTGTAAGGAATGTGCTATACTCATTGAAGAGGTGAGGAAGATGGAAAAAGTAAAAACAGAATCGTTTGTACTTTGTCCCAAATTTGAAAAATCATTTTCAATACTTGGTAAAAAATGGAATGGTTTAATTATTGATGTTTTATTAGAACGAGGTCCTCAACGTTTTGGCGAATTAAAAGAAAAAATTCCAATGTTAAGTGATCGTGTCTTAGTAGAGCGATTGAAGGAACTAGAAGCTGAAGGAATTATCACCAAAGCTGTTCGTTGCGGTGAAGGAAATCGCTTAGAATATTTCCTGACCGAAAAAGGCGAAGACTTGCAATTAGCGATGGAACAAATTCAACATTGGGCAGAAAAATGGGTAAAAGACGAAGAATGCAGTTGACCGCAAGCAAAACTTCTTGTAAACTAAACGTAATTAAATAACTAAAAAAACAGTGATGGAAACAAGTAGTTTGAATTGACGTGTTTTAGGGAGAGTCAGCCAGAGACTGGAAGCTGATTTACACAGTCACCAAGCGAAATTCACTTCCTGAGTTTGTTTGTTTTCAAGAAGAAAGCAAACCGGTAATTGCCGTTAAATGAAATGAGTGCATGACAACAATTTGTTATGAATTAGGATGGTAACACGATAGCTCGTTCCTTTGAAAGGAATGGGTTATCGTTTTTTTTAGTTTAAATAAAAGATAGAGGGGAACGCATAATGACATTACAAGCGCAATTAGAAGCTCTTAGAGACAATACGCTCAAAGAAATCGCACAAGTTGCTACTTTAAAAGAATTAAACCAAATTCGCGTAGAAACATTAGGGAAAAAAGGGCCAATCACCGAAGTATTAAGAGGCATGAAAAACCTTTCACCAGAAGAACGACCAGTGGTGGGGGGCTTTGCAAATGAAATTCGTGATTTATTAACAGAAGCAATTGAAGCGCGCAAAGTTGTTTTAGAAAACGAAGCGTTAAATGCGGCACTAAAAGAAGAAAGTTTAGATGTAACTTTACCTGGAAAACAAATGCCTCAAGGCACACGTCATATTTTGACACAAGTTATGGAAGAGATTGAAGATATTTTCTTAGGCATGGGTTATCAAGTAGTGGAAGGATACGAAGTAGAATCGGATCACTATAATTTCGAACGCATGAATCTACCAAAAGATCATCCGGCACGCGACATGCAAGATACGTTTTATATTTCAGATGAGATGTTAATTCGTACGCATACTTCACCAGTTCAAGCTCGAACAATGGAAAAACACGATTTTTCAAAAGGTGCATTACGAATGATTTCTCCTGGGAAAGTATTCCGTCGTGATACAGATGATGCGACACATAGTCACCAATTCCATCAGATTGAAGGCCTTGTTGTCGATAAAAATGTCACAATGGGTGATTTAAAAGGGACGTTAGAAGTCATGATGAAAAAAATGTTTGGTGAAGATCGTAAAATTCGTTTACGTCCTAGCTATTTCCCTTTTACAGAACCTTCAGTCGAAGTAGATGTTAGCTGTTTTAAATGTGGCGGCGCAGGTTGTAACGTCTGCAAACATACAGGTTGGATTGAAATTTTAGGTGCGGGGATGGTTCATCCAGATGTATTACAAATGTCAGGGATTGATCCAACAGAGTACTCAGGATTTGCCTTTGGCTTAGGACCAGATCGCGTTGCTATGTTACGTTATGGTGTAAATGATATCCGTAATTTTTATCAAAATGATTTACGTTTCTTAAATCAATTCAAGGTAAAGGAGTAGTTGAAAAATGTTAGTTTCTTATAAATGGTTAAATGAATATGTTAATCTTTCAAACGTTACTCCGCAAGAATTAGCGGACAAAATGTCTGTGACAGGTATCGAAGTTGAGGGCGTTGCTGTACCTGAAGAAGGATTAAAGAAAATTGTTGTCGGTGAAGTAAAAGAATGTGTTCCTCATCCAAACTCTGACCACTTATCAATTTGCCAAGTAGACATCGGTGAAGAAGAATTGTCACAAATTGTTTGTGGAGCACCAAATGTAAAAGCCGGAATTAAAGTCATCGTAGCATTACCTGGTTCAAGAATTGCAGGAAATCAAAAAATTAAAAAAGGTAAAATGCGTGGCGAAGTCTCTAACGGAATGATTTGTTCGTTAGAAGAGCTAGGATATTCAGATAATGTCGTACCAAAAGCCTACGCTGAAGGGATTTATTATTTACCTCAAGAAGCAGTGAATGGGACACCTGTTTTCCCTTATTTAGACATGGATGATGCGATTATTGAATTATCAATTACACCAAACCGTGCAGATGCACTAAGTATGAGAGGGGTAGCCTATGAAGTTGGCGCAATTTATCGTCAAACGCCTCAGTTTAATGATCCCGAACTCAAAGAAGATGCTTCAGATAACGTGGGAAATTACGTAACAGTGACTGTTGAAGATTCACAAGATGCACCAGCGTATCAAATTCGTGTCATTAAAGATGTGACGATTGCAGAAAGTCCTCAGTGGTTGCAAAATCGATTGATGAATGAAGGAATCCGTCCGATTAACAATGTGGTGGACGTGACAAATTATATTTTATTATTATTTGGTCAACCATTGCATGCATTTGATTATCAAAAATTAGATAGCAAAGAAATCTTGGTTCGTCGAGCAACAGCAGCAGAAGAACTAATTACATTAGATGGTGAAACACGTCAATTAACAGAAGAAAATATCGTCATTACGAATGGAAAAACGCCTGTCGGCTTAGCCGGAGTAATGGGTGGGGCTAATTCTGAAATCAGTCAAGAAACAACAACTGTGGCTTTAGAAGCGGCATTGTTCAATCCATTGTCTATTCGCAAAACGTCTAAACAATTCAATTTACGGAGTGAATCTTCAAGTAGATTTGAAAAAGGCATCAACCAAGCGACAGTTGGGCTAGCTTGTGATGTGGCAGCCGCGATGATTGCAGAGTTAGCCGACGGAACAGTGGTCTCAGGCACTGCAGTTGGTTCTGAAGTGGCCGTTAAAGAAGCGCAGGTAGCTGTGACTTTAGAACGAATCAACCAATATTTAGGCACTGCATTAGATGAAGCAACGGTGAATGAAATTTTTGAAGCACTCGGTTTTGCTTATGAAGTAAATCAAGGCGCCTATGAAATTACGATTCCACCAAGACGTTGGGATATTGCGATTGAAGCAGATATTATTGAAGAAGTGGCGCGCATTTATGGATATGATCATTTACCTTCAACATTACCAAGTGGAGAAACAGTTGCTGGAAGTCTAACCAAAGCACAACATGTTACGCGCCAATTAAAGAGCTTACTGGAAGGTCATGGTACGAGTGAAGCCATCAGCTATGCGTTGACAACAGAAGAAAAATCCCGTCAATTTATGATGAAAGAAAGTCAAACAACACGTTTGCAATGGCCAATGAGTGAAGAGCGTTCTGTGTTACGTATGAACTTAATTTCTGGTTTATTAGATGATGTCGCATACAATGTGGCACGTAAAAATAATAATATCGCCTTCTACGAAGTAGGACGCGTTTTCTACCAAACAGAAGATCCAACAAAAAATTTACCTACAGAAGAAAATCACTTAGCACTTGCTTTAACTGGTAATACAATGGTTAAAGATTGGCAAACAAAAGCAACAGCCGTTGATTTTTATACAGTAAAAGGCTTAGTGGAAAGTATTGTAGCTGTTTTAGGATTAACAGAAAAAATCAGTTATCAAGCGACAACGGCGATTCCAGAAATGCATCCAGGCCGGACAGCATGGATTTATTTAGAAGATGAAGTGGTTGGTTTTGTCGGACAAGTTCACCCAACGACAGCAAAAGCGTACGATATTCCTGAAACATATGTTGCTGAATTAAACTTGCAACAATTAGTAGCCACAGAAGCAGGCGGGGTTACTTATGAAGCAGTTTCTAAATTCCCAGCAGTTTCTCGAGATATTGCTTTATTAGTCGATGAAACAGTTACCAATCAAGAACTAGTTAAAACTATTTCAGATAATGCAGGTAAATATTTGAAAGAGATTCATTTATTTGATGTATATCAAGGTGAAAAACTAGGCGCTGGCAAAAAATCAATGGCGTATAGTTTAACTTTCGTTAATGCAGAAGCGACATTAGTGGATGAAGAAATTAACCGTTCAATGGAAAAAGTTGAAAAAGCGCTAATTGAAAAACATCAAGTAGAAGTAAGATAAAATAAAAACAGGAAAGTGGGGCATAAGTCGAAATGACTTATGCCCCACTTTCTAAATCTTAAGATAATCAGCTGAACAAAAGCAGCTCCTTCGGAAATAAGCCGAAATTCTCCAAAAATTAAAGAACAATTTTCGGAAATTCCTTCTTATTTCTTGGAGCTAAACACTTTTGTCTCAGCCTCCTGTTTTTAACTACATTAATAACTTTTCGCCCAATTTCGTGAAAGCCAACGTGAAAATTGTGAGATACTAAAGTTAATAATGAAATAAATTAGGGCGACGATTCCGTAAATAGTGAATACTTGTCCTGTTTGTGCGTAGCGCCCCATTAAGATATAAGATTTGCCAAAGAGTTCTTGTAAAGCAATTACGGAATACAAGAAACTTGTATCCTTGATGACAGTAACAAACTGAGAAACGATCGCTGGTAAAACATTGCGAATGGCTTGAGGCAAAACAATATGATAAAGAATTTGCCAATTTGAAAAACCTTGAGAACGTGCCGCTTCAATTTGGCCTTTATCAACACCATTTAAACCACCACGAATAATTTCCGCTAAAGCAGCGGTAGTAAACACAGTAAAACTCACAATTCCAGCAGGTGTGGATTTGATTTTGAAAATCAAAAAAATAACATAAATCCACAATAAGTTTGGAATATTACGCACTACTTCTACATAAATACTGGCAAGTAACTTCAGTGGTCCATGGGTTTGATTTCGCAAAACGGCTAGAATGGTGCCAAAAATCGTACTCAAAATAATTGAGACGAAGGAAATATAGAGCGTCAATTTTAAGCCGTTAAATAGAAATTGAAAATTATTTGCTGTCAGTAATTGACGCATTTCTTCTGAAAAAGGCATCTGTTTTCCTCCTATCTACTATATGCTTTCTTATTTTTTTCTTCCATTTTTCTAGCCAAATTCGCTAATGGGAAGCAAAGAATGAAATATAAGAAACCAGCAAGCGCAAAGGCGGGAATATAGTTCAAGTTGACAGACGACCAACTATTGGCAGCAAACATTACGTCTGCGCCAGAAATAATGGCAACTGTTGACGTATTTTTAATTAGATTCACTACTTGATTAGTTAAAGGCGGTAACATAATCCGCCATGCTTGTGGTAAAATCACATACCGCATCGTTTGACCATACGTTAATCCTTGGGAGTAAGCCGCTTCAAATTGCCCTCTTGGAACAGCTCCGATTCCTGAGCGAACCACTTCAGAAATGTAGGCGCCATGATAGAAGCCTACACACAGAATGGCAATTGTAGTAATAGAAAATGAAAGCAGCGGGCTTAGCAGAGGAAAACCATAATAGACTACGATAAATTGAATCAACAAAGGTGTGTTTTGAAAAAATTCTACATAGACACGACTAATTGCGTGTAAAAGTTTACTTTTGGTCGCTGATAAACTGCCAAAGAAAATGCCTAAAGCAAAGGCAACTAAGATCGCTCCTAAAGAAAGCAGAATAGTATAGAGAAATGCCTGACCAAAAATTCGCCAATCTTGAAATAAAGCTTCCCAACGATATAAGGCAAATGGCCCTTCTTCAAGCCAGGAAATATTGGCTAACAAAAACATAAAAATCCCTCCTAAAATTTTTGATTCTTCAAGTCTTAGGAATGATTAATTTTTTAAGCCCCAGTCTTGATAAATTTTTTCTAGTGTGCCATCTTTTTCCCATTTTTCAATTAAACCATTTAGATAATCATTTAATTCAGTATTTGCTTTCTTTGTGGTAATTCCATATTCTTGTGGCGAAAAACCATCTTTTAAAATTTCTGTCTTGCCATCCACATAGCCAGATAGGATTGATTTATCCACTGAAAATGCATCAATTCGTTTAGAAGTTAACGCTGTTTTTAATTCTGGATAGGAACCTAATTCTTGATAAGTAAATTTGATTCCTTCCTCTTGCGCTTTTTTCTCTAAGTTTTCTTTTGTCGTAGCAGATTGTGCAACGCCGATTGTTTTTCCGTCTAAATCTTTCATGCTGGAGAAGTTATCCTCTTTGCGCACAAGGAAACCAATCTCATCTGTATAATAAGGAGTTGTAAAATTATAAGTCTTTTTACGTTCATCAGTAATTGTAAATGTAGCAATTACCATATCTAGTTCACCATTGTCTAAAAGGGGACCGCGCGTTTTCGCTGTCACGCCCACAAATTCCACATTCTCTTCGCTGCCGGTAATTTCTTTCGCAATCAAGCGTGCAATATCTGGTTCCATTCCTTCATTTTTGTTTGTATCAGGATTCATATAGCCAAAATTAGGAATGTCTTCTTTGACACCTACTTTAATTTTCCCTGCTTTTTTTAATTGTTCTACTGTGACCGTTTTGTTTGATGAAGCACTTTTGGAAGTTGAGTCATTGTTGCCGCTACCACAGCCCACAATGATGCCTGCTAATACAAGTAGGGAGAGTCCAGCCAGCCATTTATTTTGTTTTTTCATTCCTTCATTCCTCCAATTTTTTGTTTTTTATTCATTACCCGTTATGAATAATTTTACTTAGAAATTCTTTTGCACGAGGGTTTTCAGTGCTTGTAAAGAAATGTTCAGGCGTTCCTTGTTCAATAATCTGTCCTTGGTCCATGAAGATTACACGGTCAGCCACTTGACGAGCAAAGCCCATCTCATGTGTGACACAAACCATGGTAATATTTTGTTTGGAAAGATCGACCATTACATCTAAAACTTCTTGAATCATTTCTGGATCAAGTGCCGAAGTCGGTTCATCAAAAAGGATAATCTCAGGATGCATATTTAAGGCACGAGCAATAGCGACCCGTTGTTGCTGCCCGCCAGAAAGCTGCGAAGGATAAGCAGAAGCTTTATCAGCCAAACCGACTCGTTCTAAATACTCCATGCCAGTACGAACCGCTTCGTCTTTGGAAACGCCCATCACTTTAATCGGTGCTAACGTTAAATTATCAATAATCGTTTTGTGAGCATATAAGTTAAAATTTTGAAAGACCATGGCAACTTTCTGGCGAACCTTTTGAATCGGTGCTTTCGGTTTGGTGATGTCAATGTTATCAATTACGACGGAACCATCATTGACTTTTTCCAATTGGTTCATACACCGAATTAATGTACTTTTGCCAGAGCCAGAGGGTCCGATAATGACAATTTTTTCTCCTTGTTCTACATTCAAAGTAATGTCTTTTAAAACGTGATGCTCCCCAAAATACTTATTTACATGTTCTAAAGAAATCATAGGCAGTCTCCTTTGCAATCATTTGGTAGAAAAGATAACAGAGGATTCGGTGAGAAACGTGTTATTTAAATTAAATTAACCAAATGTATTTCTAATTGTATTCTCAATGTTAGGAATTATAACATACAAAAAAATGAATTACTAGTTTTTTAATCGAAAAAGATTTCCTTCAAAAAAAGAAATAAATGAGAGCAAAACAGGAAAAATTGACAATAGTCCTTAAAAAGTAGAAAATAAAGGCAGTGAATAAAAGGCAAAGGTAGGATGAGAATGAGCAATCAAGAAGCCATTGGATTAATTGATTCTGGCGTTGGTGGATTAACTGTTTTAAAGGAAGCGCTAAAACAATTACCAAATGAACGATTAATTTATTTAGGAGATACAGCCCGTTGCCCATATGGTCCACGACCAGCCGAACAAGTCGTTCAGTTTACTTGGGAAATGGCCGATTTTTTATTGAAAAAACGAATAAAAATGCTAGTAATCGCATGTAATACCGCGACGGCTGTCGCATTAGAAGAAATTAAAGCTGCCTTGCCAATTCCAGTTGTCGGTGTTATTTTACCTGGCGCACGAGCAGCCGTTAAAGTCACAAAAAATAACAAAATTGGTGTCATAGGTACCTTAGGGACAATCAAAAGTGCTTCCTATGAAATCGCCATTAAAAGTAAGGCACCAGCAATTGAGGTGACTAGTTTAGCTTGCCCTAAATTTGTCCCCATTGTTGAAAGTAATCAATATCGTTCTTCCGTAGCAAAAAAAATTGTGGCAGAAACACTTCAAGCACTACAATTAAAAGGACTTGATACGTTGATTTTAGGTTGTACCCATTACCCGTTGTTACGTCCGGTGATTCAAAATGTGATGGGGAGTCATGTGACATTAATTGACTCAGGAGCCGAAACAGTTGGCGAAGTCAGCATGCTTCTCGATTATTTTGACATTGCCCACACGCCTGAAGCGCCTACACAGCCCCATGAATTTTATACAACTGGTTCTGCAAAAATGTTTGAAGAGATTGCAAGCAGTTGGCTTGGTATAGAGAACTTAAAAGCACAACAGATTCACCTAGGAGGAAACGAAAATGATTAGACATGATAGTCGTGCACCAAAAGAATTGCGAAAGATCACTATTGAAACCAATGTTTTTAAACATCCAGAAGGTTCGGTGGTTATTTCGTTTGGCGATACAAAAGTAATTTGCTCAGCCACTGTCGAAGAAAAGGTCCCCCCATTTTTAAGAGGCGCGGGAACAGGTTGGGTAGCAGCTGAATATAGCATGCTCCCTCGCGCGACGAACACAAGAAATATTCGGGAAAGTGCGAAAGGAAAATTAACAGGGCGAACAATGGAGATTCAACGCTTGATTGGGCGGTCATTGCGAGCTGTTGTTGACTTAGAAAAGTTAGGGGAACGGAGCATTGTTGTCGATTGTGATGTGATTCAAGCAGATGGGGGAACCCGTACAGCTAGTATTACAGGCGCTTTTGTTGCTCTACGCTTAGCAGTCAATCATTTATTGATGACTGGTGCGCTAGCGGAAGACCCAATTAAAGAGCATTTAGCTGCTGTCAGCGTGGGTATTTTACCCGATGGTTATTGTGTGCTGGACTTAGATTACGCAGAGGACTCGAATGCTGCAGTGGATATGAACATCGTGATGACCGAGTCTGGTGAATTTGTGGAAATTCAAGGAACGGGTGAAGAAGCTACCTTCTCAGGAGATGAGTTAAATGCCATGCTCTTTTATGGAAAAACAGGGATTGAGGAATTAATTGCGTATCAGAAAGAAGCGCTTTATGCTTTAGCCTCTGAAGAAGTCCCTTCGCAAGATTCAGAGGAGAAAGTGATTGTCATTGCAACTAGAAATCCTGGTAAAGCGAAAGAGTTTAGTTCAATTTTTGGTGAAAAAGGATATACAGTTAAGACGTTATTAGATTATCCGAATTTGCCAGATGTAGAAGAAACTGGTCGAACATTTGAAGAAAATGCTCGTCTAAAAGCTGAAACAATTGCAGAAATTTTACAGAAACCAGTA
>Ga0153943_1000128_pt1 | contig 28198 bp, 19 predicted proteins | sample TSNJ027MetaG_FD_104721 | JGI IMG/M metagenome (GOLD analysis project Ga0153943, IMG submission 104721) | Attine ant fungus gardens microbial communities from New Jersey, USA - TSNJ027 MetaG | ecosystem: Host-associated > Fungi > Mycelium > Unclassified | place: USA: New Jersey, Brendan T. Byrne...
CGATGGGGCGACGCTGGCGAGAAGGGGATGATAAAAAGGCGCTGAATGGCGCTTTTTTTATGGGAGAGCAGAAACAAAAAAACACCCGTTAGGGTGTTCAATAATTGGTTGCGGGGGCCACAGTCAAGAGGTTAATCTAACCTTTTGAAACTTAAGGCATTCACTGTTCCCGAACCCAAGCTATCTACCGAATTATACACTCATTATCTGATGTGAATCAACGAGTATATTCGAACCAGCTATACTCAAGGCGCTGGTTATTCATGATTAAAAGTTAGAAAAGTAGGCAGTTTGCTTGACTCACTGAGAACAGTCTACCAGATGTGCGCGGTTCGCGCATAGCGGCTTTATTGAAGGCATTGAGAGCACATGAGCGCCTACATCTTTAGCCAGTGATACAATCTGCTGATAGATACGTTCAGGTCATCGGCAATATCCTGGACTTTTTCCCCGGCGACCTTCCTGTTTTTCATTCGCCTTATAGCTTCTGTTTTCAACTCCACAGAGACACTTTTTATGCTGGGAGATCTTTCCCATATCCTGTTTTTAAGGATATCTCGTCGGGCATATTGTTTCTTCAATATAGAACCGGAGCGATTACGCCAGTCAGGATCTGACTTTAGTTGCCTTCTCTTTATTCTCATCATGGCTATTTGTTCTGCGGGATCCAGCTTTCCCTTTGCTATTCTCGCCTTCATATATTCACTTTGTTTCTCCAGATATGAAATCCCTGCCAGTGCGATGTGCTTCGGTATGTTCCATTTTTCACGATATTCGTCAGCGCGTATTCCATGCACAAACCAGATATGGCGCGGTAAAAAAATGAGTAACTTGCCACACTCCAGACAGGGTATTTTTTCCCGCTTATGATATGCCAGAACCTCTTCACGCGTTTCGAATGGCCTGTTCCTCTCTTTTTTGTACACAAAGACTCCTTTTAAAAAATGGCAAGGCCACATATCCCTTATTGGTGCATAAATCCCCCGACGTTTACTGACTTTGTTCCACCTTCGTATCCAGTAAAATTACATAGCGATTCAACAACTGATTTAACCGGGTATCAATTTGCGTCAACAGCGTCGGCGAGATCTCTCCGGTCTGTTTTTGTTCTTCCAGTTGCCGAAGCAGTTCTTCCAGCGGCGGCTCCTTTAACGACTGCCGGATGCCATACACCGCCGTTTTTAGTTCCGAACCGGTAAGATATCGCCCCTTACGCTCATCCAGTGCATCCAGCTGCGCCGACAGGCGCTGTAGCTGGCTCTGCGCCTGTGCGTAGCCATTCAGTGCCTCTGTGGACAGGGCGCTCAGTTCCCGCTGTTTACGCCACTGCGCGTTCAGCGCCCTGACCTGAGGATTATCCGGCCACAGGGCATCAAGCTGGCGTAGCTGGCGATATCCCTGCTCCAGCGGCCAGCGGGCAGGCAATTTGTTTAACTGCTCCAGTTGCATCTGACTTGCCGCAATTGTTCTGTCCTGAGCCAGCAGCGCCTTATCCTTTACATCCAGCTTTGCCAGTTCGCCGCTCTCCAGCGACTGCGGTAATGGCATGACAGACAGTTGTATTCGCTGGATTAGCGCGTCCGGCTGATTAAGCTGCAACCAGCCCCATAATCCTGTTCCGCCGAGACAGGCCATCACAACCATTCCGGCCATAAATATCGGCCATGCCCGCTGCCGGGAGATTTCAGGGGATGGCACGGGTGGACTGGCATCCTTATCGTTTTGCTGAGCGGGTCTGGTTGCAAAAACCGGCTGTGGACTTTCTTCTGACTTTTTCGGTTGATTCATTTCCCGGCGGGGTAATTCAGGGGGAGTGATAGTGGTTTCCGCTCCCTGTGGTGCCAGCCGCTCCAGACGTAGCGCCGCATTACGAAACTGCCCGGCCAGCACATCCAGTTTCGTCATATGCCACAGTTCACACTGTTGCAGTGTGGTTTCGATGGCAGAAAGATGCTGTACACAACGGTAGATTTGCGGCAGATCCTGATACTGAATATCCAGCGCTCTCAGTGCCTGCTGCATTTTTTCTGTGACCCAACTGAGCAGTGATATTCTGGAATGTACCTGTACCGGCCAAAAGTCAGCCCAGCGCTGGAGCAATATGTCCAGTGAACCGAGTCCGTCAGCCATCCCTGCCAGCCCCTGTCGTCTGGTTATTGCCAGTACGTAACAGACCAGCGTCTGTAGTTCCACGCCATTTTGCCGGAACAGCGCGAGGCTGAGTTTTTCCACCTGACGCCAGTCCACATCCGGTCGGGCCGGGTGAGTCAGTTTACTCATTTCAGCCTGTAGTTCACCGGATTCCTTATAAGTACAGGGATCCCCGCCCATGACGAACTGGCTGATAAAATTCGCGTTACTTGCCATCAGTACGCCCGCTCTTGTTGTTTGAGATGACGCAGAACAATTCGTCCTTCCGGAGAAAACACGCCATCAAAGCGTAGCCAGCCGGTATCGGGAAGCTGCGCGTGGATCAGGTAATTAAGATGCCCCGGACGGGGCTGGGGGAGTAACTCCACCTGTATCTGACTCAGGCGTGGTTCATAACGCAGCAGCGTTTCTTCAATCTGACGCATCAGGCCATGAATACCCGCAGCCATCCCCTGATGGATCAGACTGAGATCCGGCAGACCGTAATCCGGCAAATGCGCCAGCGTGCCTGCCCGACAGTTGATAATGCGTTGCATATTGTCCATCACGGAAAGGATAAGCTGATCCCGCTCGCTGACCTGTTCCAGTGGTAACTCGCCGCTGAAACTGAACGTCAGCATTTCATATAAGGAAGGTGTCGACATCGGTTATTTATCCTTGAGAGGCAGCAGTCGCAGGTCGCTTCTCATCAGTTCAATCGAGCGCGGCTTGTCGGCCTCCAGTTCGTCCCTTTTGATCACCAGACGCCAGCTGTCGCTTTTTTCATCAGGGTGATAAAACTGCCCAATAATGGCGACAAACTGCGTCTCTTTATCCAGCGGCACATTCAGGGATGCCGTGCCTTCCGGTTTTACCCAGACGGAGTGTTTTGCCAGTACGTCCTTCTCCAGCGTCTTCTCTTCCTGCATAAACAGGGTGTCATAATCCGCCTTGTCAAAATCTTCGCGGGTTTTCAGTTGCCAGACATGCACCATCGTGGAAAGCGGCGTATCTTCCGCATCCGTATTCAGGGCACTTCGGGAGAAGAAATCGAGATGCAGTATTTTGATTTGCTTGTAGAAAACGGCTGAGGCCACGCTTTTCGATTCATCCACCACTTTCTGAATCAGCCCGCAGCCGCTCAGAACAACCGTCAGCATCGCCATACAGAGCAGTGCCGGACGTTTAAAACGAATAGGAAACATGAGTCATACACTCCCTGTTACGAATGGATAAAGCGGGTATTAATCCCTGATAACGCCCCAGACTGACCGTCACTGTTCCGGTCGCGGGCGCGGCAAAGGAGGCGCGAAGGATGCCGGTACGGCTAATCTGTACACGCTGTTTTCCCAGCCGGGCAGCAGGCAACAGGCTGACGGGCAGCGTCAGTTGCAGACGGGCCTGACAGCGCCAGCCCAGATAAACGCGCAGCAGCACCAGCAAATCGCTGTGCAGCTGCCCGCCGGGCAGCCAGCCACGTGCTTCTGCGGCATCTTCGGTATACAGTTTCAGCAGCAACTGGCTGTTGACGTCGGTGCCGGTACGCCCCAGCAGCGTTCGCGTTTTCAGGCTGATGCGTGAATTTTTTGACAGACCCACAGGGGCCGGGAGAATAACAGGCTGCGGATCGTGAGGCACCACCGTCGCTTTGGTCTGCGGGGCAAGCAGTCCCACCAGTGCCGTGACGCCTTCCGCCGTGCGCGTCGGCAGGCGCATCACGCTGAGCAGGGCCAGAAAACGGGATACCGGCGTGGCGATATGGTTCTCGCTGCCGGGAATACCCAGCCCGATGAGTCCCAGCAGACAACGGGAAATGTCATCCACTGCACCTGCTTCAAACGACGCCGGGTAGTTATATTTGCGCCAGATGCGATAATACTGGGTGATAAAGCGGTGGTTAAAAATATCGAGAAACGCCATCACTGCGTCATGTCCGTCATGACGCTGGGTAATGTAGTCCAGATAGGCGGTTGGCAGCGGCGAATCCACGCCGTAAAGGCCGAGAAAGGTGGTGCGCACCGTGGGTGGCGCGTCGGGATTGTCCACGTCACGTTCAACGTTCTTTAACTCGCTGACCGGAAAGCCCATTCCGGGATGGGGACGAAAGCGCACCGCATCGGCGGCGGTGCTGTCGGTACTGCCCAGCGGCGCTTTCTGCTGGCTCTGTTCCAGCAACTGGCAAAAACGGTAAAAATTGATCCGCGCAATATCCGGGGCCAGCCGGTCGGTCAGCCCGGTACGCGCTGGCTGTGATGCTCTGTCCATTGCAGGCACTTTCCTGTGGGTTGCAGAATTAAGGTCAGTTGAGTGAATAAGTGGATATCGGCATACAGTGCGAAGAAGCGGTGCAGCAGTTCACCAAACAGCGTGATATCACCTTCTCCGGCAAAGCCGTTACTGTCCAGCGTCACCTGAATATCCACGCCACGCAGCAGAAAGCCTCTTTCAAAACGCTGTATCAGGCTGTGCTGAACGTCGACAATCGCCTCCAGACGACGGCGGTTCATCTCGCTTTCGGTCCAGTCGTACAGCGCCAGCGTGCCGCGCAGAATTTCGGCGTTATCCATCATCGATAAAAAGTTAGAACCAAGGTGGCTGAGCACCCGCCAGTGGAAGCGGTCACGCGCCGGGGGATAGCAGGGCTGCGTCGGGGCGCACAGGTTGCGCACCCGCAGGACGTTCTGTGAGGCGTGGACTGGCGTATCGAGTAGCGTGCTCTGTAAAGCTTTACGGGGAAGCTGCCCGTTAGTGCCGGTCAGACTTAAGGACAGAGTTTCATCCTCCAGCATCCGGTCGGAATCAAACGCATCGCCGCCCAGAATCAGCCAGGTATCATGCAGGCCGGAAGGGCCGCGCTTAACCCGCGTATGGTAATAGCGTTCCGGCGCATCGTGGCGCAGCATCCCGCCCCGGTGACGAAAGCTGGAGAATGGCACATACGCCTGACTGCCGGTATGGCGCGAAGAAATAATGTTGTCGACGGAATAAATCTCGGTATGCCCGTCCTGAATGCGCATCGGGCGCAGCAGGAACTCGTTTTCCAGTGGCGAAAGGTGTAGCGGATCGGCTTCCAGCGGGAACAGGTTGATGACCGGCACGCAGTGCAGACGGATATTATCGCTGTCAAACGGCAGGTCGTGAGGCCAGTTCTCGTTCAGCACCACGTCAATCTCAAAGCTGGTTATCCCCTCCGGCCATGCAACCAGCTCCAGTCCGTTCAGCGTCACGAACATAAACTTCTCGCGAAAGGTGAAATACTCCAGCAGCAACTGGTAACCGCTGAAAGCTGACTCACCTTTTGGCCAGAGCCTGTCATCATCCTCAAAGCCCATCGGGGAAAAGTGTGCGTCAAGCGTCCGGCGATCCTGCCCCGGCAGACGCAGCCAGAACTGCTGGGTACCAAGCGTTAAAGCCCGGTGCAGCGCACAGGCCACCGGGCTGTCGGCATTGAGATAGAGCGGCAGGCGGGATAAATCGATCTGTGACCAGTCACCAACCAGCGGGCCGCATTCAAAGCGCAGACGGATAACCGAACGTCCGTCCGGTTCATATTGCAATGACACGTCCGGCAACGCCAGCGGATGCAGCGTGATATCCCGCGTGGCGCTGTAGAAACAGCGGGTTCTGCGCTCGCCAACAGGACGCGACAATACCTGAAAATCGCTCAGCGTTTCGCTCTGTTTCATCTGCCGGTGATCTGTCGACAGTTCAACCACGGAAAGTGACGGGATGGTTCGCAGGTAGTGAGGCCACAGCAGGCTGACCAGCCCTTCAGTCAGTTCCGGCAGATCGTCGTCCAGCTTTTCGCGCAGGCGGCCCATTAAAAAAGCAAAGCCTTCGAACAGGCGTTCCACATAGGGATCGCGCGCGCCGGGTTTATCAAGATTGAGCATCGCAGCGCGGTCGGGGTAAGCCTGCGCAAATTCTTTCCCCGCTTCACGCAGGTAGCGCATTTCGGCTTCGTAGTAGCGTTGGGTCAGGTCGTCCATCAAAGTCCTTTAGTCTGAAATACAAATAAGAAATCAGTCCTTATGCTGCGCATCACACAATACCGCTGCCCGTACCGGATCTATTGTCACCAGTGTTCCCAGCAGGATTTCCATTTTTCGGTTCAGCAGGGCTTTATCCGCATAGCGGTGCGCCCGCAGACGCAGCAGTTTCAGTTGCCGGGCTTTTACCTCAAACAGCAGTTCTGGCTCCCACTGCGTCAGCGTTATTCCCTGTGCGGCGGTATCCAGTTCTTCCAGTAGCAGGAGCGCCATCTCGTTTTTACCGTACTGTTCCGCCACCCGCGCCATCAGCAGTCGCAATAACAGGCGCTTTCGTGCCGTGGTGATGCCCGGACGGGTCTGTATCCAGCCCAGAGCCGCTTCCACGCCCTGACTGTCTGCCATCTCCAGTGCTTCCGGCTCCAGCGCCAGTACGTCGTTTGTGGCGTCGTCTGTCGGTACAGCGGCTTTCCCCGCAAACCATGCGCCGTCTTCCCGCATCATGACCTGCTGCGCTATCCAGTTGCGCGTCACCTCGTCGGCGAACGGTGTGCCGTCGTTCCATGCCAGATTTTCCAGCCCCGGCAGGCGTTCCAGCAGTAACGCCAGGTCCTGACGGATAACGGCTGTCCACCTGTCCCACGGTACGCCCGCCTTAGTCAGCGCCTGATGCAGATACCACTGAATATCCAGCCAGAAATGGCTGACGCCGGTACTGAACATCAGGTCGGCCTGCTCCAGCAGTTCCGTCCAGTTCTGCTGGGCATACAGCCGCTTAAGCTGATTGCGTGACTCGGTGCGCGGCGGAGCCAGTCGGGTTTTGCCGTCCACATCCGGCGGCAGTTCATGCACTGTGTCCCAGCGCAGGGTTTTCATCAGCCGGTGCGCCGAAAGCCAACCCTGCGGCTGTTCGTTCAGATAACGGGCCAGCACTTTCGCCTGGTCGAGCAGGTCACGCCCGGAGGTGATGGTCTGTACCTGTGGCGCATCCACCGGGGATGACGGTGCAGGAACGCTGCTGCTGTTTTGCGGCACCACCGCGTTCATCCCGCCCGACTGCGCCAGACGTGATTCCAGCGCGTTAATCAGCGGCATCAGGGAGGGGGAATGCTGGTCTTCGGGCCATGCAGTGAAGGAAACCGTCAGTTGACTGAGGGCAGCAACAATGTTCGCAAAATCCTCTTTTGCCACTTCCGGGTAGCGGGCAAGACTGTCGAGCATCTTTTCCCCTGCCAGCCACTCCAGCGCCATTTTCCGGCTGGCCGGTCGCGAGGGCAGCAGTTGCGTACCGAAGCGTTCCACCAGTCCGGTCAGTAGCGCCAGCCCCTCAGCCAGTCCGCGCTCACCGTCGCGGTGCAGTCGCGCCCAGATGTAGTAAGTGGCGATGCGCACGTCTTTTGCCTGCGTCAGCAGCAGGGATTCGGCAAGCTGGCAGATGAGGTCCGTATCCGCGCCGGAAAGTTTGTTCATCTCGTCGCGGATACGCAGGAAATCGTCGTGGTAGCCGGGGTCTTCCCCGACCGGCGTATTTGCCGTCACCGGCAGCAGCCATGTCTGCCACAGCGCTGCCTGTGTTCGCGCCACATCCAGTGCATCCCGGTCGGCAAAACAGCTACGGGTCAGCTTTTGCAACAGTTCACTCATCGGCGTCTTCCCCGTATTCTTCCGCATCCTTCATACTCCTGCCGGTCAGAAATACCTGTCCCGGCAGGCGGAAGTTTTTCAGCTCCAGCAACGCCAGCGGCCCTTTGCCCTGTTCAACCCGCAGCAGGTAATTCAGCGGCAGGCCGTCCTGCGCTTTCCACACCACTTTAAAGGTGCTGCTGTCCACCGGTGTCACCTGCGCCTGTTCCAGCAGACGAATTAGGCTCCAGCTTCCCCGGTAATCCGCCAGTATACGTTCCATCGCCTGCGTACTGGTCCAGCTCAGCGATGCGCCGGGTTGCCACTGTTCATCCGGCCAGTTAAAACGCTGCCAGCGTTCTTTCTGGTTGAAATATTCCAGTTCCTGCCCGTCAATCACCAGATGTGTTTTCATCACGTCTCGGGCCGGTTTTGCCCGCAGTTCAAAATGTATTCCGGCATCGCCGCTGGCAAAGGCGGTGTCAGCCACGTCGCGCAGGCGGTTCAGGGCGCGAATAAAGTCCGGATTGACCGTCAGCCCCTGCGTGTTCATGGCGTCAGCCACCCAGTAGCGGCCTTCACGTTTCAGAACGCCGGAAAGGTTGGCGGCAATAAACTGGTTGATGCGCCCGTCATCGCGCAGGTACTGCGCCAGCAGGGGGAGGGAAGCGTCATTCTGTGAGGCTTTGAACGGATAGCGCCCGGCGAAGTCCTGATTCCAGTGACTGACAATCGCCCGGTGCCACTGGCGGTTCAGGCTGTCCGCCGCAGGCGTCAGCACCTGCCGCCACGACTGCTCCACCGGGCGGACGAACAGCGCCTGACCGAAGCCACTCCATTCCTCGCCCAGACTGGCGGCGATTAACCGTCCGTAGTCGCGGGTGTCGGTGAGGTCAACGGTTTTGCCCTGCAAGACTGTCTGCGCCAGTTGTTGGGTCATCTCCTGCGGGTCGGGGGCGTTGGTCACCTGTTGCAGTTTGAGGCGTACGCGGGTGACGCGGGTCAGATACGTTTGCAGGCTGAGTTGCGTATCACCACCACCGCCTCCGGCCTTATCGCCCAGCAACCGCAGCAGCGGAGCAAAGGTTTTATCCAGCGGCCCGACAGGCACGTCGCCTTCACGGGATTGCTGCGGCGTTTTCTCCTTGCCGTTAAACAGTTCCTGTGCCGATTTCGCCAGCGAGTCTGACAGGCCACGGTTTTCCCTGCCAGCCGCCGCCTGCCAGGCGAGGGTATCGGTCAGTGCAATCAGCGGCGACTGACGGGCATCGGCCATCAGTGTCAGCTGGTCGAGAATGCCGGAGAGCGAGTCTTCCTTTTTCCAGCGAATGCTGTTGAGAAACGCCAGCCAGCTTCCGGCAAAGTCGGTAAAGTAGCGTGAGGTGAGACGGTTACGCAGCGTATCCGGCGAGATATCCGCAGAGGTATCCTGCTGGCGGTCGCTGAGTACCCAGTCGATTTCCTCGCGCCGCGCCGTCACCACCTGCTCGATGGCTTCCCTGACCTGTCCTTCCCACGCCTGACGGGTGAACATCCCCGGCACCGTCTGTTCCGTACTGAAAAGAGATTCGGTAAGGGTATCCCCGGTCATGTCCGCCAGCGTCATATCGGCGTAGTTGCGGGACACCTGTTGCAGCACGTTCTGGTAGAGGGTGTTTTCGGCATTGCGCACACCAATCTGGCGCAGCAGGATTTTACGCACCGCGCCGGTCAGTTCCGGTGGCGGCGAGGTTTTCCACTGCGGGTGTTCCGGCAGGTTTGCCATCCAGAAGGTCAGCAGCGAGGGCAACACGCTCTGCCGCACGCCTTCCGGGATATTCTCGTAGCGCAGGCCGTCCGCCATCAGCGTGGTACTGAAAAAGGCAGCGTCGGCCTTTTCCGGGCGGGAAGTCATCAGCAATGCCTTAAGCTGCTTATAACGTTGTTCACCGGTGGCGGTACGCTGAGGACTGTTGGGCGGCAGCGCGACAAAGGCATTAAGTTGCTGTTGCAGATGGTCAACGGCCACGTCGCGCACCAGCCGGTTTGCCGCCTGCGCATAGCCGGGAAAAGCGGCGGCGAGCAGTTGTTGGTTACGTTCAAGGCCAAAACGCTGATACCACGGCGCACCTTCGCGGATACGATATTGCAGGCGTTCCAGTTCGCCCTGCAGGGTATGCAGCGCCACCAGTTGTTCTGCCAGCGGCAGGCGGGTATCAAGCGCACGTGCCGTCTGGATACCGGTTTCCTGAACAAGAGCGCGGTTGGCGAAGAACGAGGTCGTCATTCCGGCCCCCCATATTGCCAGCACACAGGTACAGGCTATCAACATGGTGCGCAGCCACGGAAAGCCTACAGTGCGACCCCGCGCGTTATCGCCGGTGACGCCCGCCCAGACCGGTGACGGCAGCCACGCATGAGGTGCGGCCTCCGGTACGGCGGTAAGCGGCGGGCTGAACATCAGGCCGCGCAGGCGCAGGGAAGAGAATGTGCCACCTGCCAGCAGCGGTTTCAGGACGCTTTGCCAGTGAGCGATACCCCGCTCAGCAAGGGTATGGGCCAGACGCAGCAGAAAATCATGGCGGTTATCGGCCAGCAGCTGCGACATGCCCTGTTCCGTCAGCGGCAGGGTCTGTGCTTCCAGCATTACAGCCAGTTGTTCCGGGGTACAGCGTTCCGGTAGCAGGCAGCCGACGCTTTGCAGGGGGCGTCCGGTCTGATAATCACCGTTGTCACAGACCTGCCACAAATAGAGTGGGGCCTGAAAACCGAGTCGCTTACTGCCGTTGACCAGCTCGCGCCAGCCTTTGTCGAGTTGCGCCGTCTGGCGGCTCTGTTCTTCTGTCAGCGGCCAGATGATGCCGTCCAGCGGACGGCTGCGGCGCAGTTTTTTTAAGGCGGTCAGCAGTGTGACATCAGGCTCTGCTGATGGCCTGCCGCCATATATCAGCACCGTGTGGTCGCCCTCCAGCCAGTGTTGCCCGGTCAGCCCCGGCGCGATGGCTTCTGCCTGTTCAGGCTCGCCGGTCACCAGCAGCAGGCGGATTTTACGCCGCCAGAACGGACCATAGCGTAACCGAATATTTGAGCTGAGATCGGTTAAAATATCCTCTGATGCAGAAGATACGGGTTGGTCGTTTTCTGCCGAATTTTTTGGTCTGTAAATAAATTGCGCTTTCCTTTGCTTCCGGATCCACCAGAACGGCGAACACACAACCCCAAGTAAAAAAAGCGAAAATAATCCCGCCCATATTCCCCATATCAGACGAGCAGACACTCCGCTCTTTATCAGAACATCCTGATTAATAATAATTAACAGAGCGCAAATCCCTGCCAAACCAATAATCAGAATTAAATATCCCCAGAAACCGTAACGCTGAGTATGCATTATTTTTCCTCATGTCCTTGAATAAAGCTTCCGGGTAATCAGGCAAAGGCTCTTTTTCTGAGCATACTGTGCTGACTGATAGATAATTAAATGATTTTGTTCAGTTTCTTTGGCAGCCTCTGACAGCATTGCCAGAGAGACAGGAAAAATAAACTCTCCTGTAGGGCCAAAGGAATGATCAATCATGTGTAGGGGCCGTTTTTTAGGAAGTGACCATTGATGTTGTTCAGCATACTGCATAAGGTTTTCTATCGTTCCCTCATCTAAACCAGAGACCCAGACATGCTGTAGTTGTTTGTTATCCAGTTGGTTATATTCAAATAATACATCCAGATTATGCCCCAGTTCCTCTGGATCTAATGGCATTACACGCCCCAGACCAGCAATAACGGGTATCTGGTGCTGTCGTACAAATGACGACGAGGAGATAAGCTGCGCTGATACCAACTCACTCGTATTTTCAGGTTTATTCTCCGGCCAGTTTTGTAAACAAACAACCAGAATGAGACCATCAAAATTTTCATCATAAAGAGACTGAATTTGATCAATAGTGCTGATCCGTTCAGGAACTAAGTCCCATTGATGAAAAATAGCCTGTCTCACGGTTTCTCCACGCCATTTCTCAGGCTGTAATACGTAGGTAGTATGTAGATAATGACGATAATCAGGAAATTGTTGCGCCAGTTGCTGGTGAATATCATTAAATATAGATGAAAGAGAATAACGGGATGCAGAGAATAATGGTCGCGCCTTTTTAGGATATGCCGGAATCTCTTCCTGCGGACCCAGAAAAACACACATGCCTTTTTCTTCCGGTGTAAAAAGAACATTCCCTACTACTGCCAGTTGTTTTTGGCTCCAGTGTTGCCAGAGTTGTTTTACTTGTTGTTTTTCAGATTCCCAACTTATACAGGCGGCAACGGATTGTTCATATTTGTTCAGCGTAATACCAAATAAACATAGCCAAAGAAACAGCATTGGCAGAGCGCCATAAATAAAAATATCCCAGTATGTTGCAGAATGCCAGACTGAGAGAATAAACAGAATACCTGCTGTTAACATAGATATTAATAATGTCATCCAGCGTCGATAAACTGGCTCAGGCAGCATTTTTCTTTCTGGAATATCGGGTACAGGCCATCCCATATTATGACTCGATACTATTTTCTAGTTGAGAACTGATAACCCTACAACCACATGCACATTTGCAGTGATTAACAACTATATTACGACCTTCTTCCGTCGCTGTTGGGTCACCTTCCTGTATGGGATTCACGCCGTGCTTTGGGCAGGAAACCAGATCACCTACGAGAGCTACCTGAATGCCATTGATAAAAAGCGTTGAAGTTGCGGTAATCACCTTACCACCATGAGTCGTGGCATCACCTAAACAAACGATCCCAAGCATAATTTTTACCTCTGATTTATTTACAACAGGAAAATAATTTAAAAAATGAAAGTATAGTTGCCTATTCCCGGTCATTGATATAAATGAGATACCATTAACTTTATGTTTTGTGGGGGGTATTTCAGCGTACTGGTCATTTGCTGCAACACGGCAACCAGTTCATGTTCGGTTAAGACTTCTTTTGAATTCAGAAGGTCTGATGCTATAAGTCATCGTAAGTATTAACCGTTGACCACCATTCTTTTTATCATCATGGACTATCAGATAAAACCTGTAATTTTGCAGCGGGTCAGTACTTAGCGTGATCTGCTGTTTAATCTACTATACCTGATAAACTTGAAGATGCACGTAAATGAGTTCTGTAACCCAAGCCCTTTCCGACAAGGGCCTTGTGCGTATCATGCAACTTGAAGTACCACGAGTATGTTCCGATATCTCCAAACTGATCTGATTATCTGCTTTACCACTGCGTGGGATGATATTTAATTGTCCCTGTTATACTTTCCCACAGCGCCATCAGTTCATGTTCAGTTAATGCATTGTCAGCGTGTAAGATGTCAACACTGTAATTCATAACAAGTTTTAATAACTGTTTGTTGTTTTTCTTATCCTCATGGATTGCCAGATTGAATTCATAATCTCGTGATGGTTCTGAGCTCAACATTATTTGCTTACGAACCCACCATTCAGATATATCCAGACCATTAATTTTCTTACGACCTTTATGTAAAGTTATACCATGCTCTGTTTCCATTACTCGGACATCTTTATCTAATAATGAGTCAATATAACTATTATTATCCGTCTGCAAACTTATTTTAATATTATTGCTATTTTTATAATCTACAGATAATTCATACTCTCCAAGTAGTGAAGCGTCAACCTGTGCATATTGTATCGCCAATTTATTTTCTGATGGGGGTTGGTTATCTGCACGAGGTTGTAGTCCTGAAAGAATAGTGAGTAACTGTACTTTTTTTTCTGGAATATTATATCCATAACTGTATTCGGCAATCTTACGAATTCCATCATAGCGGGTTGCTCTACCATCTTTAGCTTCTATTTTTACTGAAAACGTAACGCCATTTTCCCATTTCCATGCATCCAATACTCGTGCAAAATCTGGGGTGTATTTCGCTTTCATTCGTTCAAAAATGACTCCATTCATAGGTGGACTTAGTGGGTAAACTTGCTTCAAATAAGGCGTATCCAGTGGATCTAATGCTGAGGTGTTTTTTAGTTCTGCCTCATATCGTGTCATATATTGCAGAAAAGGAGGATAATATTGTAGCTTTGTTTCTACAGGGATCATCGCCGATCCTTGTATGAACATAACCATTCCTGTTGGTTTGTAATCAGCCGGAAGTTCTATGGAATAAAATCCAAAGTACCGAGTTTCAGGATGTTGTGATAACATTATGAGCATCTCTTTTTCTTTATCATTTAGTGAATAAGTATATGCTTTAGGTCTGAATATAATCCATCCAATAAGGAGTATAAAAACAATCAGCAGACATTTATTTCTACGGTTAATCAGAGTATGACATTTTGCCATCCTTTTTTACCTCCTGAGCTATTTTTATAATAGACCGTAATGCAAACGCCTGACTAAGGGGATTTCGATAAGCAGCCTCGTGAGGAACCTGTACAGCCAAACGCTCTAGGATGTTCTTGTGTACGATTTGTCCTGCACGAAGAGGTACTGTACCATCCCCGTTTTCACAAGAGTCTCGTAATGTAAAACGCTGTCCTATATTAACATATGTATCACCGTCGTCAGTATTTATTTCCCACGCCTGTTCTTCAGGAGAAAATTCATCCTTAATAGTTCTAATGTTACCAACTTCATTTAAATCAAGACGACCATCAATGAATTTTGGTTCTAAAGATATATCACTTTTTTTTTCCATTGCTAATGAGCCTTTCCAAAGAACATTTTCCTGCGTTAAATGCGCTTCAGGAATATCTCCCAATTTCGCTCTCCCATAGAAAGAGTAAGTATTGATATGATATTTCCCAGCAATTTGCTTATGAAATGGATTGACACTCTCAGTAATTAAATTTTCGTATATATTCCAATCAGTATCAATTTGCTTTTGATTTAATGAAGTATTAAAAGGATTCAATAGATTCTCATCCACCAATTTCCACCAATTTTTTCTATTTAGATAAAGTTCAGCGTAGGTGCGATCTTCGGGGGCAATATTTTCTTTAATGGGAAGATTTTTAGGGAGCGTTAATGTACTACCATCACGATCGACAATATTAAGCCACTCTTCACCATAATCATTCATGGGTAGTAATTCCATTGGCCCTGGCGACTGGGAAAAAACAGCTACCATTTCAGCTGCATTACGACCTAAGATATGACTGATAACATACCCTTCCGGATTTGACTCTGGGTTTTCAGTTCCACGTTTCATTCGGGTATATGTCGCCGCAGCACCAATAGATGGTAATACGCCATGAACAATACCGTAGACATCCGTATTCCCCGAAAGACACTCTGAAAAGTACCTTGCCACTAGTCCTCCCATTGAATGCGTAACCAGAATAACTTTATGGCATTTCATTCCTCGTTTTTGATAGTCTCCAACAATTTTCTTGATCTGTTTTTGTAGTCTGATTGCTGAGAGCATATTAGAACCAAGCCAGTTATAGCCAACGACATGGACCGGAAATTGATACAACCTTATGACTTCAAGATACTCTTCATCAAGTGAGTCAGGACCATACTCCAAACCCAAAGGTACATCGAGTAGTTGCTGGTAGGTCGCACTTAACGTCTCACCTTTCTTTGTAGGTTTGTCCCGGTACAATGCTGTTTGTAATACATCGAGAAAGGAACCGTAGCTAGCATTTGCAACCTCTCCCCAGCCGCGATCTTTTCTTGAACCAAATAATTTCGCTTCTGGCTCTATATTATCCAAAATGTCACGTACTGCCTGAGTGTAATTATCCATTGCTTCTTTATCGGATGGGTCCTCCGGATATTGTTGACCTAACTGAATAAGTTTTTCTTGGGCATCCGGAGGTGCGGGAATTCTCCCACGATTATCGACCTCCACCCTGTCAGGATGCAATAATCTTTTCCTCTCTTTTGGTCCTGATGTAGGTAGTGACCAGCCCATCAGACTCATAGAGTCATCATATCGCCAGATGGATTTTCCTTTCTTATCCATAAGGTTTGAACCCATGATTCCGGGCAGAAAAATAACCGGAATAACCCGTAGATCCTCAATTTCAACGGTGCCAACTTTATTCTTATCGGCCCTGTCCATATGCATCGTCGATGTCATAATTTCCCCCTGTATGCACTCAGTTTTCCTGACTATCCGGCAGATCAATTTTTATTGACTCAATGAAAAGCCCTGACTGTATGGGCAATCGCCCTTGTTCATCGGTGGTCATTTCCACCACTGAGCCATCACCCCGTGTGACCTGTACCTTTTGATTTTTTGCAGGTTTGCCAGTTTGTTGCCAGAGTATTTCTGGTGTGACAGCAAAATCAGCAGAATCCCACCGTTGCATCGCCTGACTGATGCTCTGGCCGCTGAACTTCTGCCATACTGCCCCACGCTCTATGATCTTGTCTGGGGCTGCGCATTCCACCGTACCATCACCAATACGAATATATCCGCCGCCGCTGGTCAGAATGATTTCGTTTTTTGCGCTAATAAGGATTCGCCCCTCACTGCTGCTGATGCGGATATCTTTCAGCGCATCTAGCAACATTTCATCTCCCTGCGCCTGAATCTCTACTTTTCCCTTACCGGCAAAAATTTTTATCCCCAGCTTTTGGGCAAACAGACTTACCGTTTCTCCAGCAGCAACGGTAAACTTCTTCAACACGCTGAAATCTGAATTTTTTCCACTGGTGCTAATGATGTTTTCCCCTGCGGACAGTTGCAGGCTTTTTGGCGTAACCTGCGCTATTCCTTCCGGAGCCGAAAGCAACATCGCTGATTTTTTGAGTTCCTCCAGAGCCTCTGACATCATTACTTTCTGAGTCTGCAAATCTGCAAGTTCAGCCTTTGCCACTTCAGTAGCACTACATAGTGCCTCTACCAAAGACTGTGCCTCGCGAAGTTGAGCTAGTGCATCAGTCATATCCAGAACCTGACCCTGCGCCTTATCCTGCGCATCAGCGCTGATAAAAATCCCTTTCTTCGCCCGCACCGCGCCCCACAGATCGGTACGCAGTTCAAAGCCTTCGCCGCGCTGTTCTTTCCCGGCATCAACAAGATGGCCGAGGTTTAGCTGGCTCTTGCCGCCGTACTCGGTGCTGACCTTGATATGCTCTTTGCCGCGCTCATCATCCAGCCGGATTTTGTTATTGGCCGGGGTGCGCAGCACGTTGCGCTTGTAGTTCTGGATGGTCACATGGTCGTTGTGCGCCGAGTCGTGTTTTACCCCTGCAATATAAGGTCGGTCCGGGTTGCCCTCCTCAAACGCGATGCTGACTTCCGTTCCCGCCAGCAGCGGCAGGTGCAGACCGTAGGTATCCCCGGCATACGGGCGCGACTGGCGTACCCACAGGCTTTCATAACCCGGTTTCCACGTATCGCGGTCAAAGTCGAGGTTGACCCGGTAGCGCCCGTCCTTGTCGATATGGGCATAGATATCGTTCTTCACCGTGCTGGTAACCCGCGCCGGAAGCGTTCCGGCCATTACCGGGCGGGGGATAAGCGCCGGGCGGTAGCTATAGCGTTCTGAGTACGGGATGGCAGTAAACGTCAGTTCATAGCTGCGGTCACGCGCCGCGCTGGTCGTCACGCCGGTAATCAGCACGCCCTTGCGGAACCCCGCTGGCGCGTCGTCGCCCTGAACCTTTATCTCCAGCCCCGGCATCAGCAGTGAACTGGTGCTCTGGCCCTGCAGAATAGCCTGTTCATTCAGGTAGCGTTCGTGGCGGATACGGGCATAAAACGCGCCGCTTTCCGCTGCCTCTTTATCGCCTTTTTGCAGGAAGTTGTCGGCGTAGTGATAGGCTTCGCCGTAGGTGGTGTTATCGCCCCCGGTGGCGTCATGCTGCTCTGTCATCATCTCCGCTGTGGCGCTGCGGTAGTTGTAGTCCCGCGTGGTGACGCTTTTCTCCACCACGCTGTACGCCGTGTTCAGCCCCCATACCGCTTCCGTGGTGCCGTCGTGCAGCCCTGAAGGATGGCGAAGCGGCAGCGTCAGTCCGCGCTCATAGCCGCTCTGGTCGTCGTAAAATTCGATAACTTCGATTTTCAGCCGCGCGTCGGTGGCGAACCGGAACCAGATACCCACTTCCGACAGCAGGCGTGAGACAAACGTCAGGTCGTCCTCGCCGTACTGCATCACCTGTTCGCGGGCCGGGTATTCGCTTTTGAGGTTAAACACGAAGTCCTGACCGCGCATCTGGTGCCGCTCGCGCAGGATTTTTTCGACGATTTGCGGTACCGTCAGATTCTGGTAGATGGCATTCTGGCGGCTGCGGGTCAGCAGCGCCATACGCGGCTCCAGCCGCACTTCGTAACGGGCTTCATCCTGTGACGAGGAGAGATGTTTAAAGCCGGTAATGACGCCGTACAGGGTGCGCAGGGGCGTCATTACCGGCATTCCCTGTACGGGTGGTGCCGTCAGGCTGAACGCGCCGTCCTGCATCAGCACCAACTCCGGCGTGATGGCTTTATCGGTACTGGTAAATTCAATGTCGTAGCGGAAGGGCGCGCTGAGTTGTTCCCGGCCCGTAAAAGTCAGCACGTCCACCGGGCTTTGCAGGCCGCGAATTTTGAGCTTGTGGTGTGAATGATCGAAATTCTGAATACCCATGACAGCCTCCGTTATTGCATCTCTTCCGTAGCGAACTCCAGTACAATCCCGTCTTCCTCATCCCAGCCAAGCCGTAGCTGGGCTGGTTTACGGTGCGCAGCCTGTTGTGCCAGCAACTGCTGGCTTAAGACCGGCAGGATTTGCTGGTTCAGCAGGCTGTCGATATTACGCGCACCGGTGTCAGGCAGCAGGCAGGCGGCGGTCAGCGCGTCATACAGGCTGTCGTTGATTTCCGTTTCCAGCCCATAGTGCTGGTGAAGACGGCGGACCACCTGCGCCAGTTTCATTTCCACAATGGCGCGCATCGCTTCCTGTCCCAGCGGGCGGTAAATCACCGTCTGAAAACGCGCCATCAGTGCAGGCTGGAAGTGCTCGCGCAGCAGGGGGTACAGCAGTTCATGCAGGTCTGCGTCCGTGGCGTCCGGTTTTTCCTCCAGCAGTTGCATGATGTGGTCACTGCCCAGATTGGCGGTCATCAGAATAACGGTGTTGCGGAAGTCAATTTCCCGGCCTTCGCCGTCGCGCATAAAACCCCGGTCGAACACCTGATAGAACAGGTTCATTACGTCGCGGTGCGCCTTTTCCACTTCGTCGAGCAGCACCACGCTGTACGGGCGTTTGCGGACGGCTTCGGTGAGTACACCGCCCTGACCGTAGCCAACGTAGCCCGGAGGAGACCCCTTAAGCTGGGAGACGGTATGCGGCTCCTGATATTCGGAGAGGTTGATGGTGATAAGGGATTTTTCACCGCCAAACAGGGTGTCGGCCAGTGTGAGCGCAGTTTCGGTTTTACCGGTGCCGCTGGGGCCGGTCAGCAGGAATACCCCCTGTGGGCCGTTATCCGGCGTGAGGCCTGTTTTAGCCGCCCGCAGCCGCTGTGCGATGGCGCAGAGCGCCGGGCGTTGTCCGACAACGCGGTTTTCAAGGCTTAGTTCCATACTGAGCAGGTCGCTCTGCTCGTCCTTGAGCAGGGAAGAGAGCGGGATGCCGGTCCAGTCCGCCACCACCGTGGCGACGGCGCGGGCGTCCACATCCAGCGCCAGCAGCGGTGCAAAGCCCTGATGTGTTCGCAGTTGCTGTTGCAGTTCAGTGCTGTCTGTCCCTTCCTGACGCAACGTCATAATCTGCTGCGCCAGCGCCTTTTCCTGCTGATACTGCGCTTCCAGATGGTTGGCTTCTGCCTGCAGCTCATCACGCAAATCGGTCAGTTCCGCCAGCCGCTCCGGGCTGGCTTCGGGATAAAATACGCTGTCCTGCTCAATCGCTTCCCGCTCAATATCCAGTGCCGCCAGTCGCGCATGAAGCTGCGTCAACGGTTCCGGCAGGGTGTCAAGGCTCATGCGGACTCTTGCCCCGGCGGTATCCAGCAAATCAACCGCTTTGTCCGGCAACTGGCGTCCGGTCAGATAGCGGCGCGACAGGCGCACGGCGGTCTGAATGGCGCTGTCCAGCATATACACGCCGTGGTGCTGGGCGTAGCGGGCCTTTAGTCCCCGCAGCATCAGGCAGGCGGTGTCATCATCCGGCTCGTCGACTTTCACCATCTGGAAGCGGCGCTCCAGCGCGGCGTCGCGCTCAAAATACTGTTTGTATTCGCTCCACGTGGTTGCCGCGATGGTGCGCAGTTCGCCCCTTGCCAGCGCCGGTTTCAGCAGGTTCGCCGCATCCGCGCCGCCCGCCTGATTACCCGCGCCGATAATGGTATGGGCTTCATCAATAAACAGCAGTACCGGCTCCGGCGATTTCTGTACCGCATCAATCACGTTTTTCAGCCGCTGCTCAAATTCGCCTTTAACGCCTGCGCCGGCCTGTAACAGACCGAGGTCCAGCGTGCGGATATGCACCGTTTTCAGGCTGTCCGGCACGTTGCCTTCGGCGATACGCAGCGCCAGCCCTTCCACCAGTGCGGTTTTGCCCACGCCCGGTTCTCCCACCAGAATCGGGTTGTTTTTGCGGCGACGGGAGAGGATATCGACCATCTGGCGAATTTCCGTATCGCGCCCGAATACCGGGTCGATTCGCCCGCTGCGGGCTTTTTCCGTCACGTCTTCGGTAAAGCGGTTAAGTACCGCCAGCAGGGCGTCATCCTGTTTCTCCGTCAGCGTTTTTGCCGGTGCGTCCGTCGTTGCCGCCACGGGTTGCACGGGTGTCAGCGGTTCGGTGACCTGTGGCTGACGTGCCGGACATTCATCCGACTGCGCATCCAGCAGGGGACGCAGCCGCTCAAGCTGCACACGGCTCAGGCTCAGCAATACCCACAGGTCATTACAGGCGGGCAGCATCGGTTTTTCTGTCAGCGCCATCAGCAGGTGCTGGCTGCGGATTTGCGGGTCGTCGCCTTCCAGCGAGGCAATCAGCCACGCCTGCCTGATAAGTGCCGTCAGGGGTTCAGAAAGCTGCGGACGTTCGCGGACCGAGCGGGGTAAGGTGTCCAGATGTGCCAGCAGAGACTGCCAGAGCGTGTCGATATCCCATTCATAGCGGCGGGCAATCACCGTGATATCGCCTTCTCCCTGCTCCAGCAGTTTCAGCAGCCAGTGTTCAATGGTTATCTCCGCATGGGCGCGGGTCTGACACAGTGAGGCGGCAGCGTCCAGCGCCCGTGCACAGTACGGGTTAAGGCGACGCAGCAGCGCGGCGGGGTGATTTCCGGTCATAGAAGGTTTCCTTATCGTGTTCTGTATTCCTGCGATCTGCGTTCAGGTACGCTACCGCCCATAGCCGTTACCTCACTCAGGCCCATCAGGTATCACCAGATTGTGGGTATGCTTTGCTCAGTACCGGTGCCTGCGGCACTGGGCAAAGCACACAACAGAAAGGCAGACAGTTTCCTGTCTGCCACGGTTATCAGGCGGAAGGACGTTCATTCCACGAGTCGGAATGAATGATGTTGCCGTCTTTGTAAGTCCAGGTGATTTTTTCGTAGCGGAACTCAATGCGTTCCAAGTGGTTATGCTTCTCTTTGGAAGGCTCCTTGATGTCGTGCATCAGTGGAGCGACTCTGACCAGCTTGACGTTATCCAGCGTGATGTTGAAGTACTCCACTTCCTGACCGGCGTCGTTGATGCGGTAAAACTTAAATTCTGCCGTTTTCAGTGTCTGGCCTGTGGTCACGGCCTTGTAGAGATACGGGCTGGACGCATCGATTTCTTTGGTAAACGTAAAGGGCTTGTGAGTACGGGTACCGGTCAGTTTGCCGGTGTTGTTGTCGGTCGGGATGTACACATCGTGATCCAGCGCCACCACTTCGATGCTGCCTTCGCGCCCCTGAACGTCCACGGAACCTTTGATATCTGCGCCGCCGTCATCTTTCAGCCAGAGATAAGCAGGAATAGCCATGAGAATTACTCTCCTTGTTAGTGTGATTGAAGCACCGCCTTCTTCCGGCGGTATGTTTTATTTCACGTCCTGACAGGCGTCAGAACGCGGAACAAGACTGATTTCGACGCGCCGGTTGACTGCCCGGCCCTGTGGCGTATCGTTGGTCGCCGCGGGCTGGCTCTCGCCCAGTCCCTGTACGGCAAAACAGGTGGCCGGGATGTCGCTGGTCTGCAGCATCCAGTTGCGCACCGCTTCGGCACGTCGCAGCGATAACTGCTGATTGCTTTTTTCGTCGCCGGTGGCGTCGGTATATCCGGCCACGAGGATAAGCCAGCCCGGTTTTGCCCGGATGTTCACCAGTGCGTCCACCAGCACTTTTGTCGAGCCGTCTTTCAGGCGGGCCTGTCCGACGTCAAACAGCGACATACTGTCAAGACGCACGGTCTGCGCCTGAAGCGAGGCTGTCACTTCCATTTTTTGCTCAGGCGGACGCCAGTCACGAATGGCGCGTAATACCGGCTGGCGGATTTGTTCGCCGGGGTATAACCCCAGACCGAGACGCAGTGGCTCTCCTTCCCGGTAATACCCATCGAGCATGACCGCATCGTCTTTAAGCACCGACAGGCGACGGGCTTTGGTGATAAACTCCTCCGCCGGAACGGCATAAAACTGGTGCAGATCGTCACCGATATGCCGTAATAACTGGCGATTCGCCGTGGCTGACAGACACAGCGCGGCGATACCCGCCGCGGTGGTAATGCCCAGCATGGTCACGCAGGCTCGTCGCAGCGGGGTAAAGCCCGACTGACGCGGCAACCGCCGTAACAGGGCATCCGGGAATGGCAGCGTGGCGTCTGTGCCGGTGTCCGCGATATCCGGCGTCAGGCCGGTTCTGGCGGTGATCCACGACTGCCACAGGTTGTTATCCACCTCAGGCAACGAGGGGGGTAGCCCCACGGCCATCGCCAGTGGCGGGCATTTCGCCTCCGGGCCGTTCAGTGCCGCCAGCACATTAAGATTCAGCCACTGCATCAGGCTTTCGGCTTTCAGCAGGTAACAGAGTGGCTGGCTGCGCTCCTGTGTGCTGGTCTGCGTGAGCCACTGCGCAGGGGAGGCAGTCTCAGCAGACGTCGCTACCTGAATTTCGCCGCCGGTACAGATAAGCCACGGTGAATACGCCCTCTCCGGCAACGGCGAGCCGGACAGCCCGCTCCAGAGAAGCCAGGGGACGTTTACGCCCGCCCGGCGACGCACTGTCGCCATACTGTGGGCGAACCGTCGTAGTTGCCCGGCCAGAACCGCCACATCCCGGTGTATGCCGGGCATGACGGTATACGCCACGGCAAGCTGCGATGCCCACGCCGGGCGAAGGGTCAGTAATCGCTCCACCTGCGCCACAAGCTGTTCTTCATCAGAAACATGCAGATACAGCCCTTCTGAAACCTGCCGGACCGGGCTGTCAGCGAACAGATGCGCCGACATATCGCCACAGACCAGTACTACTGGTTGTCGGTAGGTTTCCGGCGGCAGCGATGACAACCCGGCATCGCCGGTCATCTCCGTCCACGCCTGCCTGCGCCGGTAAATCAGCAACGCGGCAACCGCCAGAACGATAGCCGCCGCCCCGGCCCATCTCAGTACGCCAGACGGACTGATAAACACCGACCACAGCACCAGCAGTAACACCATTCCCCACAGCACGACGGCCTGTTTCAGCGTGTTCCTCACTCACGACTCCCTTTACCGCAGGCTTTGCGGCAGCAATTCATCCACCAGCACGTTCAGCCAGTGGTGCAGCCCCCACCAGACACCGGCCAGTAGCAGCGTCAGCGTTACCAGCCAGAAAAACGGCGAATGCAGCAAAGGGTGCTGACGGGTGGATAACGGCACGTTTAGTACCGCCGTTTCCGGCAGCACGCCAAATGGCGCGACCAGCCCGTTGAGCGTCGAAATAAGCTGGTCACGCTCCGGGGCCACCGGATCCTGATAACGCCCGCGAAATCCCAGCAGCAGGACACGGTGAAAGCAGGTCAGCACTGCCTGTGCAGGCGCGGGCTCCTGCAACACCTGCTTCATCCGCTCGTACAGCAGCTCGCCTGCCTGCAGGGTGTTGAAGAAATGCGACTGGAGTGGATCCTTCATCCAGATGGCCTGACCGTCGTCCATGCCGCTGCGACTCAGGACTGTTTCGTCCAGCAGGGCGCACTGCGCGTAGGTAATGTGCTCCACGCTCTCCCGGCTGAACCCGGCATCTTTCAGGCGTTCGCGGACCCCCTCCACCTGCCGCTGGCAGTGACGATACAGCTCCATACCGTGACGCACGGTGGTTCCCTGACGCAGTTCCACCACCGTCAGAAACGTGTCGCGCAGCAGCGCGTCGATATTGATATCCGTCTCTTTTTTCATGTGCGCAGCACCGCAAACAGTTCAGGTTTCAGGTCGCCCATTGTTCCCGGCGCATAAATCATGCAGCACCCGGACTCCAGCATCGATTTAGCCGCATCACTGTGCATATCCAGCGCAAAATACTGGTTCTCCAGTCGCAGTGGCAGCGCCGCCGGAACTGAGGTAAGCGGCACCAGTGAAACACCGTTCAGCGCCACGTTGATAAGCAGCGTGACGTCATCAGGCGCACCGATTTTGCAGACCAGCGGTAGCTGGTGCAGTACCTGATGCGCAGGCAGAGAGGAACGAACGGACAGGTAAAAATCGGCCTCTTCCCGCAGGCGCGGATCGTGCAGGTCTGCTTTCCAGCGGTTGCCCGGCAGGGACGCCAGATCCAGTGCGATCACCCGTGACGGCAGGCTGGCTTCCAGCAGTTCGCTGAGCAGGGAGAACAGGGGCGGAAAGACGGTGGACGGCGATTCGTGGACATAGGGCGGGACGGCGCTGACGTTATGTTCAAGGGAAAATGTCAGCAGCGCCCCGGCAAGCCTCGCCAGCTCCCGCCAGACCAGTTCGGGGTGAACCGCCGGGTAGCGCAGGAAATCACTCAGCACCGGCTCGGCGGAGTTCAGCGCGTTAAGCAACCAGAACAGGGAGACATCGGCGACGGCGAAGTCCGCCATACGCTGGTTGCTTTCCCGACGCATCGCCATCAGGCGCTGACATTTGGCCCGTAGCTGCAACAGCAGCGTGTCCAGACGCTGTACCAGTCCGTCATGGGCGTTAAACGCCAGTAACGGCGGAATATAACTCTCATCCTGTGTCCAGTTGCCCTGAACATCCCGCACCAGACGCGCCAGTGGGCAGGTGATGTAATCCTGATTGTTATCATGGGCAAAGCGCAGGGACAGCGCATGACGCTCAACGGCCATATCTTCACTGTCACTGCCGTAGATATCCTGCACCTTTTGCCATTCCTGACGATAGCGCAGCGGTCTTTCAGTCTGCTCACCCTGACCGAGATTACCGCCGTTACCATGGGCAAGCGGCAGCGCCAGCAGAACAACCGCGCTGTCGCTCGTCAGCGCGCGCAGATCGCAGGCGAGAGGCAGAACATCGCTCACATCTGAATCGATCAATGTGCCATCAGCAAAACGCAGGCGTACTGCCTGCGTTTTCAGCTTTCCGGACGTCAGAGCATCGCGGTCAAAGAGCACATTCGCGATCCCCCACGGATGACGAATACAAAGTTGCGCAATGCTGTCATTGCTGAACGCTTCCCAGCGGGCCTGCTGCTGAAACTGCTGAGAGGACAGGAATGTCCCCTCAGCCCACAGCGGTCGATGAATTTTCATATCACACCACTTCCCGGTCAGGCTTTCGCTTTCGGCATCTGGGAAACCAGTGACAGGTTGATATCCATCCCTTCAATCTGGAAATGCGGCACGGCAAAGAGTCTGACGCGGAAGAAGCCCGGATTGTCCTCAATATCCTCCACGATAACCTTGCCGTCGCGCAGCGGGTGAGACGCCTGCAGTTCATCACCCGGATCGGTCATCTCCGTCACCAGTGTGCGGATCCAGGTGTTCAGTTCCAGTTCCAGTACGCGGCGGTCTTTGGTGGTACCGATATTCTCGCGCTGGATGATTTTCAGGTAATGCGCAATGCGGGACAGCAGGAAGATATAGGGTAAACGGGCGTTAATACGGCTGTTGGCGGTGGCGTCAGCGGTATCATACAACGCCGGTTTCTGGGCAGAGTTTGCCGAGAAGAAGCAGGCGTAATCGCGATTCTTATAATAAGAGAGCGGAATAAAGCCAAGGTTGGCAAATTCAAATTCGCGGGTTTCCGGGATCATCACTTCGGACGGAATTTTGACCTGATTGCCGGTGCCGAGATCGTAAAGATGGATGGGCAGATCGGCCACTGCGCCACCTGCCTGTGGACCACGGATCTGCACGCACCAGCCATTATTCACAAAGCTCTTCACCATATTGGCGGCAAAGGCGAACGAGGCGTTTGTCCAGAGATACTTTTCGTGATCCGGGCCTTTGACTTCTTCCACATAGTTAAAGCTGCGTACCGGCACCGTGTCCGGCCCATAGGGCAGACGGCCCAGCACTCGCGGCATCACTAATCCCACATAGCGGCTGTCATCGGTATCACGGAACGATTTCCATTTAATATATTCTGCGCGGTCAAAGTAGTTGCCGATATCTTTAATCGCGGCGACTTCTTCCATCGAATTTTTAAGGAAGAATTTCGGCCCGACAGAACCGATAAAAGGCATATGGGAAGCGGCAGACACTCTGGAAATATTGCGCAGCAGGGCAATATCCTGCGGGCTGTTATCAAATTCATAGCTGGAAATTAATGAGGCAACAGGTTCGCCACCCGGCGTATCGTACTCCTGAATGTATGTATGACGATATAAACCGCTCTGAATGATTTCCGGGGAGTCGTCGAAATCCTGACGCAGATGCTCTTTGCTGATATCCAGCAATTCAATTCTGACATTTTTGCGAAAATCAGTGCGCTGTACGACGAACCATGTGCCGCGCCACAGCGACTCGACTTTCTGGAATTCAGGATGGTGCATGACCGCATCAAGCTGTTTACTGATTTTCTGATCCAAATCGTCGATATGAAAATCCAGCAGGCTCTTGTCGAGCTTGACCACGTTCTCGCCTGATTTCGCCAGACAGGAAAGTAGAACGTGAATCGCCGCTGTCACGCGCTCATCGGGTGAGGCATCCGCCAGTGTTTCGCTGTTTTGCCATAAATCTATTTCCTGAATGGAAGACACCGGGGTTAAATTAATTTTATCAAACAGGGACTGATAAACGCCGCCGGACTCAGTGGTGGTCAGTGTTGCAGTTTCAGAGGTGGCATGTTCTTGTTGTACAGACATCAGCATTTCCTTTTCAGTGATCCTTTCTTCTCCGGTTTAACCTGAATATCACTTCGGGTTAAACGTTCTCCTGCGGCGCAATTTTCGCCAGTTCATCACGCAGTTCTGAACTGAGCGTCGGGTCTTTCAGGATATTTTCCAGTTCACGTCGAAACGTTGCGTTATCTAACAGATTGGATTTCAGGTCACGTAATAAATTGCGCATAGCGAGTAATACACGAAGCTGTGGGATATTTTTTGCTACCTGTTCGGGTTCAAAATCTTTCAGGCTTTTAAATTCAAGCGCGATATTTTGCTCATTACCGCTTCCGCTTAGTGTGTCTTCTACTGTTAAATTAACCGCAGGCGAAAACTCAGCCATGACACTGTTGAAGTTGTTTTTATTGATATCAATCTTGTCCCGTTCGGACAGCGGACGTTGCTCTTTTCCGTTACTGTAATCGCCAACAGCAAGAAGCTTGAGGGGGAGTTCAACTTTCTTTTTAGCATTGCCTGTATGCAGGTCAAGCTTGATATTTACACGAGCGGCGGGAACTTCATTCTGGAAACTGTCGGCCATATCCTTTTCCTCATCATCCACTTTTTCTGATGGTTATTGACATAATTATATTCACGGGATTATCGGGTGATTTAAATAAAAAGCAATGATTAGGAAAATATAAAAATGAATAATGTATTTTTCTGGGGAATAGATACAGTTGTATCATTTTAGATATTATTTAGCCTCTTGATTATTTTTCGGGAGAGGGCAGCCTTATCTGGTGAGAAAATTTGGCATGAAACTTAAAATAATAACAAGATAAACTTCACAAATTTGCGTTTTTAAGAAATTGGGTAGTGTGGGAGTCTATTAAAGCATTCATTAAAATTATTGCCCGGGCTTCCACAAAAAATTATTAATTTTTCTACTAATTAAAAATTGTGTGCTTTTTGTACAATAATTATATAAGTGTAGCCTCCAGTTGTGATATTGAAATGTTAACATAATCAAAACAAATTGATTTATAGAATATGTAAGTGAAGTTCATTGGTGGGGTATATATTTAATATATAAATAAGATGGATGGCTTTGATTGGGGGGATCAACGGTTTACTCATTGTTTCAGGCTTCACTGAAACGGATAAGGAAGCGTAAAAACGAAAAAACCGCAAGCTAAAGGTAGCGTTGCGGTTTCTGATATTCTAATAAATTGGTTGCGGGGGCCGGATTTGAACCGACGACCTTCGGGTTATGAGCCCGACGAGCTACCAGGCTGCTCCACCCC
>Ga0153943_1000129_pt1 | contig 27590 bp, 20 predicted proteins | sample TSNJ027MetaG_FD_104721 | JGI IMG/M metagenome (GOLD analysis project Ga0153943, IMG submission 104721) | Attine ant fungus gardens microbial communities from New Jersey, USA - TSNJ027 MetaG | ecosystem: Host-associated > Fungi > Mycelium > Unclassified | place: USA: New Jersey, Brendan T. Byrne...
ACATGGAGTTCTGCCCGTACAGTCGGAGAAACTGTTTTGGATAGAGTTCACGGGACATCGGCCACAGGCGGCTACCGGTGCCACCCGCCATAATCACAGGAAGTAACATGATAAAATCCTTAATAAAATGAAATATTAAATATGACGTTATGGAAGTAATGACTTCTTCTTTTGCAAATTTTGACAAAATTGCAAAAGAAGAAAGATTAAAAACATTTCGGATGGAATATAAATCTTATATTTTCTAATAAAAACTTAAATTAGATTCCGTGTTACCCCATTAAAAAACAACCTGGCTCTTGCCAGGCTGTTTTATCACGAATTAATCAAGCCATTCAGTATGGAATACGCCTTCTTTATCAGTACGCTTATATGTATGCGCGCCGAAATAATCACGCTGAGCCTGAATCAGGTTAGCAGGCAGAACAGCGGAACGATAGCTATCGTAGTAAGCAATAGCCGCAGAGAAGGTTGGAACCGGAATACCATTCTGCACTGCATATGCAACCACATCGCGCAGCGCTTGTTGATAATCATCGGCGATCTGCTTGAAGTAAGGCGCCAACAGCAGGTTGGCAATACCCGCATTCTGCTCATAGGCATCAGTGATCTTTTGCAGGAACTGAGCACGGATGATGCAGCCTGCACGGAAGATTTTAGCAATCTCGCCGTAGTTCAGATCCCAGTGGTATTCATCAGACGCAGCACGGAGCTGGGAGAAACCTTGAGCGTAAGAGACGATTTTGCCCAGATAGAGAGCGCGACGAACTTTCTCAATGAACTCAGCTTTATCACCAGCAGTCTTCGCTTGCGGCCCGGTAAGAACTTTAGAAGCAGCAACACGCTGGTCTTTCAGGGAGGAGATATAGCGAGCAAAGACTGACTCAGTGATAAGCGATAGCGGTTCGCCCAGATCCAGAGAACTCTGGCTGGTCCATTTACCGGTACCTTTGTTTGCTGCTTCATCAAGGATCACGTCAACCAGGTATTTACCCTCTTCATCCTTTTTGGTGAAGATGTCTTTGGTGATGTCAATCAGATAGCTGCTCAGCTCACCTTCATTCCATTCAGTGAAAGTTTGTGCAAGCTCTTCATTAGAAAGCGCCAGGCCACCTTTCAGTAAAGCGTAGGCTTCAGCAATAAGCTGCATATCGCCGTATTCAATACCGTTGTGAACCATTTTGACATAATGACCAGCACCATCCGCACCGATATAGGTTACGCACGGCTCACCGTCTTCTGCAACTGCGGCAATCTGCTTGAGAATTGGCGCAACCAGCTCATAAGCTTCTTTCTGACCACCAGGCATGATAGAAGGACCTTTAAGCGCGCCCTCTTCACCGCCGGACACACCGGTGCCAATGAAGTTAAAGCCTTCTGCAGAAAGTTCGCGATTACGACGAATAGTATCCTGGAAGAAGGTGTTACCACCATCAATGATGATGTCACCCTTATCCAGGTAAGGCTTCAGAGAGTCGATGGCACTGTCAGTGCCTGCACCCGCCTTCACCATTAACAGGATACGGCGTGGAGTCTCGAGTGATTCAACAAACTCTTGCACAGTATAATGTGGGACCAGTTTCTTGCCTGGATTCTCAGCAATCACTTCTTCGGTCTTTTCACGGGAGCGGTTGAAAACGGAGACGGTATAACCACGGCTCTCGATGTTGAGCGCAAGGTTACGCCCCATCACTGCCATACCGACAACCCCGATCTGTTGCTTGGACATTACATACTCCTGTCAGGTGTGGTCACTGCGACTGTTCGCAGCTTAAATGTGATGATTATGTTAGCGCAAAGGAAGTATGACGCATAGAGCGTTGCGCGATAATACTTATAGGTAAGAATGTAAACCTTATTGCAAGATAATAGTTACTGTAACATTATTCGTCCTCAACCAATAAAGTTCCTAAGCGGGTTTTCTTCGTCCATTCATTAAAATAACCACTATTTTTACCGTAAGAATTATCTATAACTTCATTCTTTCTGTTTACTAAACAAGATAAAATGTGGCCATGCATGCGCGAGGTAATTATAAGACCGTATTGGGAAAAAAAACTAGCGCTCCTATTAACCACTCGCGACGAATGTTTATTCCATAGCGAATAAACAAAGTTCTTTAAAAAACCTGCGTTTATCTTATTTGCAAAGCGAGCAAATTTATTTAAAAAATGCTCATATCGGCAATCATTAGAAGTAACAAAATCTTCCCAGTCGATACTTTGGATCTCATTATTACTCATTAAAGACTGCTGTATGTCATTTTTTTCTTTGTCTACACGAAGAAAATATAATGGATGAGAGATTGTTACATCACTAATTGGAAGTTCACCATATAACTGATGAGCCATATCAGGCATCAAATGAGTTTTATCAGTAAACTTTTGAAAAAGTTCAAATGTTTTTGCATCTCTGGCAAAAAGAATGACATCCGAGTGCTGTTTAAAAATAGCTATGTTTTGATTTAACTTTTGTTCATTTGAGAAATGAGCTGTTTGCGGAAGTATGATGATACGATTATTTTTGAAATTAGTAACTAGACTAACACGGAGGTTTTGATGGGTATCATATAAATCACCAAAGTTACCGCCACCTTGGCAGATCAAGGTCGTTTGTGGATCAATGTTTTTTTTCAGCTCTTCGATATTATAGTCAAGTGCAGACCTATACATTTTAACTTTTATACCGTTATCTTTAAAGAACTTTTGAGTTCCTTGGAAAATTAAAAGATCACCTACATTATGATATAGAGGATAGTCTAAAAAAATGACATTGTTTTTATCCTTAATATATTTAAGGATAAAAGAAAGATTATCTTTCAATTGTAACATTTGTTTATTAGGCAACATCTAAAACTCCAAGGAATTAACGAAGAATTATTTTCTTAGTTTTAATTAAAAAGGCCATGGTAAAAGAATATGTAATTACACCCAATGCAATTTCTAAAGTTATCGAGATAATATTCGACAGGACGAACCTCTCTGATAATATCCTAAATGCTACCATTACGAATATCATTATGGCCGTGACAACAAAAGGTAAAATAATTGGCCGCAATTGTTCAAACGCGTTTATATGTAGTATCTTGTTTACAAGATAAATCCCAAGAGGAATTGTAATCAACACTCTCATGGAAGACCATGCAAGCATAGTCTCGTATAGTGAAAACTTTGCAGTAACTAAAGCTGCCGCAATAGCCACAAATGCTGAAGTAAATGATAAAAAGAGAAATCTCCTTGACTCTCCCACGGCCTTCATAAGTTGACTTACAAATATCCTTGAAAACATTATTGCATTCATAATGGCGATAATTTGGATTATTGGTATCGCCTCAACCCATTGTGTACCTAACACAACAGGAATCCAGTATTGGCAAGTAAAGGCCAAACCTACAAAAGCAGGCATTGATACTATATTGAATAACTTCGTAGCATTGAAAAAGAAACTTGCAAGTTTTTGACGGTCATCTTGAACTGACGAAAAAACGGGAAGCGCCATTCGACCAATAACAGTATTAAGGATATTTAGTACTGCATCCGTAAGTCTAGTTGAAATATTATAAATACCTAATTGGGTAGTGCCATGAAAATTTAATATAAGCAAACTAAAAACCCGTGTGAGAACGGTCCAAAGTAAGTTTTCCAACATTACAAAAAGACCAAATCTACAAAGTTCAATAAACTGCCTGAAATTAAAGTAGTAACCTCTTGGTATAATATTTCTGGATTGATAGAAAATCAAAATGAACGCTATTAAATATTGAAAAAGGTTTGCAAAAACAATGCTCCATAATCCATAGCCATATAGAGCCATGGGAATAGCAATAATAAAAAAAACAACTCGCGAAATTAGATTTCGCTTTGTTAAAACACTTACATCAAGATTTTTTAATAATAGCCCTGTTGGTAAAATAACTAACAATTGAAGAGCAGCACCAATTCCTTCAAAAACCAATACTAAACCTACAACTTTACTCGAGCCGAAAAAATATAAATAGAAAGCGATAGATAAGCAAATGCATAGTACAATGAGCGCACTTGCACATGATCCCCAAAATACTGTTAATTGATGATTAATAGATAGATTTTTCTTTTGGATAACAGCCTCAGATAAACCCAAACTAAATATCAAAACAAGTAGTGCTGCAATTATTTGAGCTGCAGCAATTTGGCCATAATCTTCTGGCTTTAATATCCTGGCTAAAAATACAATTGATATTACACTTAAACCAGCAGAGCTTATGGCTTCAAATGCAGACCAAAGTGCTGCACTCCTAATTTTATGTTTACTTATCAATTATCAAACCTTATATGATTAATAAACGGCTATAGCTTTTAAAGAATAAATTTCGAAATCTGACTCATTGCAATCCTATATTTTATAATTGCAAAAGTGATCAGAAGTGATACTTAGATAACGCAACTAAATAGTTACGAACATTCCAAAAAGCCATTGTTAAATGCTTTTTAATTTGAGTTGTATATTTATTCTTTAGAAGAAGCTTGATTTTTTTTAAAAATGATATCTCTACATCAATTTTAGCATCGCTATATTTAACAATCCTTTCTTTTTCAATCCAACTATCACTTAAATCTAAAGGGTGGTGAATAAATGAAGCCAAAAAGATATCGTCAATAACACCTTTTCTTTTAAAATAAGCCCATTCATCAGCCAAGTAAAAAGACTCTTGAAATTCTGAAATCATTTTCTGTGCTGTCGTTCTATGTAACATGTAGCAACATGTTCTAAAAACATATTGTTCACCGGCCACAATACGATAAAACTTTTGCTGGCCAATATATCTGTTACCTGATATCGCACGAACAACTTTGTGGCGATTGTTCAAACCATCTTGGCCGCCTAAAATATATAGAGCTCCAGGTTTAAGGCTGGAGTAATCCAATGACTGAATAAATTTTTTGAATTCTTTATCAATTATAGCATCATCTTCAAGTATACATATCCATTCATCAGATGATTGCAAAAAACTTTTATAGACATTTATATGACTGAACGTACAACCAATTTCACCGTCAGTTGGTTTCTTATCCTTACGCTTTAAAAATGACTCCAGAGGAAGACTTTCCTTTATTTCCTTAGGGATCTCTTTGCCATAGATAGCATCAGAAAAAGTAAACTCCAAGTCATTCGCAATGAAATCTTTTTCTATTTTGAAACGACGCTCTTTATCAAACGGCAAAGATATTACTTTAATTCTCATTTGACCCTCGTAAAATAAAACCAAGTAAACTGACTCAGAATTCTACTTATTAACCTAAATTTACTTATCCCTGGCCTCAAAAAAACTTTCAACGATATTTATAGCTTTATCATTGTTTGATAGCTGTTTTCCTAAGTAGCCAAAAATTTTATTCCTAACCTTAAGATACAGTTTCCCTAATAAAGCCCCAGAATACATTGTATTATTCGTTTGATTTAAAGCATTATTAGTATGTTCAATTTCTTGAACAAAACTTAATAAACCAGGATCACAATATACCTGAGAGTTTGACAACTCAATTATCTTGCTAATCCAAATATCATCAGTTCTAGGAATTAGATCACGAAAATCATCTAGCTCGAGAAACTCATCTTTTATATGTCTCCTCATTAAAATACAACCACCAACCCCAGTAACAATAAAGTTAGTAGCAAATAGTTTCTGCTCGGCACAAACATGGAACATGTTATAACTTTGTCTCTTACCGAAAAAGTTAAATACCTTAACTCTGACACGAGAAGCTACAACATATTTCCGTTCAAACTTTTCGAATGTCTGAACCAGACCTTCGAACCAAGTATTAGCATATATAACATCATCATCGACATAAACAATTACATCTTCATCAGTAGACGAACGTAATGCAGGGATAACCTTTCGATAAGGACCATTATTATCCACATAATGAACTCGAATAATATCATGAATATTATTAAGTTCATTAACCCAATTCGGTAATGACGAAATTCCTTTATCAGCCATGAACGGCTCATGAGAGATCCAAAGATTAATTCTTTCAGGTAATAAACTTTGATGTAATAGGGACCATAAAGTAGCTGAACATAAATCTAATCGACTATGAGTTGTAGTTAGGTTAACGCTTATCATAAGATTCTCTGCATTTTTTTCTTGAGAAGAGCAATGATTAATCTAGTTAAATCCACTTTATATTCCCATAGTTTTCTATACGCCTTCGGCGTTACAAACCAAACACGTATAACTTTAAAGTTTTCAAAACAAAGGAACAAAAAAGAGTATAAAGACCACTCCAGATACATTTGAATAGAACGGCTATTAAATTTTCCGTGCATATCTAAAGTTGCTTCTTCAAAAGCTTTAAATCGCTCTGCTATATATTCTAAATTTTTCTTCGAGTTAGTAAGAGAGCCAACCGTTCTTTTTTGGAAATACAAAACATCTTTTATAACGCATATTTTCTCAGCCCCGCCGACCAGTCTCAATGTAAATAGATGGTCCTCATGCGCAACACGCTGTGTAAAAATAGCCTGAGAATGAATTGCTAATTCTCGACGAAATACATATGTCCACACTGCTGAAGACCAATTTTCGGACGTAAACATATCGATTAGAAAAGCATCACGGTCTAAGTAATCAATATCATTAAGAAATGATAGTTTGGGGGCTATTTTCTCATAAGGGGGGGTTGACGATATTATTTCAGAACTGTAATACACCATATCTGGATTATTAACTATAGCTGAAAATATTTTTTTTATGAAATCAGGACTAATAATATCATCAGCATCAAGAAAAAAAACATATTCGCCAGTAGCTTTTTCTAAGCCTCGTTGCCGGGCCTTTGCAGCACCAGAATTAGCGAAATCATATAAGAAGAAATTATTGAGTTTATGTAATTCAATCTTTTCTCTAATAACATTTGAAGTTCTGTCTATTGAGCCATCGTTAATGAAAACAACTTCAATATTTCGATGGTTTTGTGATACTAGTGAATTAATAATATTTACTATATTACTCTCGCAATTATAGCAAGGTATGACAATTGATAAATCCATTAGATTTCTCAAAATAAATTAATAAAGATTTTTAAGTAACATTAGAAAAAAATTGCATTTTTAATAGGCACCATCTTTACGCAAGACAACACCTATAGTCTTAAACAAAATTGCTATATCGTTCCACATAGACCAGTTTTTGACATACCAGGCGTCGAGATAAACTCTAGTCTCGTAATCGACATCGCTACGACCACTTACTTGCCAAAGCCCCGTCATACCAGGTTTGCTTAGTAAATAATAGTCAACTTCATCAGAATAACGTTCCAGTTCAGCTGTAATAATAGGTCGTGGCCCAACCAAACTCATTTCACCTTTGAGTACATTAAAAAGTTGCGGTAGCTCATCTAAGCTAGTTTTACGCAAAAATTTTCCTATCTTTGTAATTCTCGGGTCGTCTTTTAATTTAAAAGTTGCCTCCCATTCAGCCTTAGCAATAGGATCCGAATTTAATAATTCTTCAAGTACTTCTTTAGAATTTACGACCATAGACCGGAACTTAAGACATTTGAATGGGTTACCGCCTTTTCCAATACGCTCGTGCCCATATATAGCAGGACCATTATCTTTTTTTACTTTCAATGCGATATAAATAAGCAGTGGTGAGCTAATAGCGATAATTGAGAGAGATCCAACAATATCAAATAATCTCTTTATAATTCTTGAAGACATTTTTGCAAGATTTTGATGTACCCTAAAAATCATGACTTCGTGGCTAAAAATAAATGACATGTCGGTGCTATCTAATGGCATACCACGTAACGTTGGTATTACTGAAACGTATCGATAGCCATTAATCATAAATACTCTAAGCCAATCATTTCGTAAATTACCTTCGTTAGATTCTAGCGCAACAATAAATTGCGTCCTCTTATCAAATTTCTGTACGAGTTCACTTGGTGTAACTTCTTCTATTGGAATTCCATTAATCGTTCTTTTAGAATCTAGTTTTGTTTCATTTGAAATAAAGCTTACTACATTAAAGCCCAAGTTAGTTTCACTATTAATGGCTTTACATGCTTCTGCGGCATTGACACCATCGCCGATTATGATTGTGTCACGTTTCCAAAGCCCCATGATATCTAGGAATTTTTTGGTCAACATTCTTAAGGAGGGAACCAATATAAGTACCATTATCCATGTCAGGCACCATACGTAACGGGAAAAATACCAATTAGCAAAAGACATTACTGCAATTTCAATTACTGCAAAGATCACTAATGTCCTAAGAATTTCTTTTAATTCAAACCAGAAAGTTTTACGGTAGAAATAATGACGTAATCTAATAGAATACCAACCAACACAACATATGGCCATACAGATATGGAAGGTGATCCAATCGTCTATATGACCGTTCTGAACTAAGCTCCCTCCATTAAGAAGGAAAGTCTTAACAAAAGAAATAGCTATATAAATAGATACAGTAAATCCAATAAAATCAGATAATGCTAATAAAATGCTTGTCCAAAAATTTCTTGCTAGACGAGTCATATATCCTCACCAAACATAAACTCATACAATGAAGAGTATCCGCACCTCAGATTAGAGGTATAACGAAATAACCTATGTATGTCTTAATTAGTATATTCTGTTAACGATAACTTTGCGATATCGGATTATTTCATTATGATTAATAAACGATCTTCTTATCATTTTGAAATTCATTCCATTTGCTTTCTATAAAAGCTGAGATTTCATTTTGAAACCGTTCAACAGAAAACCGCAACGCATTATCGCGACAATTATTAGGAATAAAAGCCTGAATATTTGATTCAAACACAGATATGGCATCAATTAAAGATTTAACTTCTTGTTTCTCGAAGAAAATCCCCGTAGGTTTATCTACACCATAAGGACGGACTGTTTCCAGAGATCCTCCCTTGCCGAAGGCTATTACAGGAGTTCCACAGGCTTGAGCCTCCACTGGGGTGATACCGAAATCTTCTTCTGCAGCAAAAACAAATGCTTTAGCTTTTTGCATATGCTCTTGCATAACTTTATTTGATTGATAGCCTAAAATTTTCACATTGGACGTGGCCTTTGATTTAATTTTATCCATTTCTGAGCCATCACCTATAACTATAAGCTGTTTCTCGGGCATCAAACTAAAAGCTTCAACAATAAGATCCATTCGTTTGTAGGGCACCATCCGGGAAGCAGTGAAATAGTAATCTTCTTTATCTTCACATAGTGAAAATCGATTAACATCAACTGGAGGATATATTACTGTAGAATTGCGACCATATACTTTTTTGATCCGTCTTGCTATAAAATGTGAGTTTGCAATAAAATGATCGACGCCATTAGCTGTCCGATAATCCCACATTCGAATTTTATGTAAAAGCCATTTAGCTAGTAGCCCTTTCAATCCTTTATTTAAGCCTGCTTCTTTAAGATATTGATGCTGTAGATCCCACGCATAACGTATCGGTGAGTGCACATAGCAGATATGAAGCTGATCAGGCCCAGTAATAACTCCTTTGGAGACTGCATGGCAGCTTGAAAGAATAATATTATGTTTAGACACATCGAGTTGTTCAATGGCTAAAGGCATTAATGGTAAATATTTGTGGTATTTTGACTTTGCGGCAGGTAGTTTCTGAATAAAACTTGTGATTGCACTTTTTCCCTTGAAAAGAGACCGATCTTTACTAGATAAGAAATCAACAATCGAATATAAATCAGATTCAGGATAAACCTCAATAAACTCTTTGATTACTTTTTCTGATCCAGCATAAGTTACAAGCCAATCAGCAACAATCCCAACATTCATATCATGCATAGTATATCCTTCATCAAACTGATGATATTTTAAATAATGATAAGGTGGTGTGTAGCTACCTTTAGTTAAATATAAAACTAAGATTATTATTATTTATAATATGATCTATATTGTTCGGCAATGTACTTAGATTTAAATATATCAGCGTGATTAATTGAGTCTACAGGTTCTTTAATTCGAGATAATCCCTTTTCGAATCCTTCGAGTAAATTATCAGAGATAATAATGTTATCCATTATTTTAGAAAGTTCAGGCAGCGCACCAGATTTGGTTGTAATAACTACTTTGTTAGCCAAAGCGCATTCAACGACAGTCCTCCCAAACGGCTCATTCCATTTTATCGGAAGCACAACTAAATCAATAGCGTTTATAAATTCCTCAAGTTTCATATAACCTTTAACTATAACCCCAGCTGAATTAGCAACGCTCGAAAGATTTTTTTCAGTTCCGTTATTTAAAAATCGTCCTGCGGCAATAAATTCATAATCCAAATTACTTTTATATTTCTCAGCTAACCTACAGTACTCATCGAATCCTTTTTCATATGTCAAACGCCCTAAAAAACCAATCCTGATTTTATTGTGTGAATATGGCTCACTTTTAATCGTATCAACTGCATTGTATATTACACCAGATTTTGCATTAGCAAAAAAACCATTTTTTTTATGTAATTCACATATAAAATTGCTAATTCCAATATATGTGTCTACGCGATGACTAATACTTTTTTTAATATATGACCAGAACGCAACCTCGAGACAATTTGTATCCATATTTTTATCATTTTTAAAAAGAGTACTATTAGGATGAAATAAATAATAATCTCGTGAAGTATGAACTAATTTAATGTTGAATTTTTTAACAGCATTCCACACACATACTGAGAAACCTGAAAGGTTATTTGTATGCACTACATCAGGTGCAAAATTACGAATTTCATTGATCACTTCTCGGCGCATGAATATATTGTAAATATCTAACACATGCCACAATAATTTCTTAAACGAAGATTTTTTTTGATCTGAATACGGCCAATAAACATTTCTTATCGGAAGGCTTATAACATTCACACCGTTGATAAACCTTTCCTCTCTTATTTTATTTTCACTTAATGTAACTACACAAACCTTTTCCCCTTGGCGTACTAATTCCTCGGCGAGCAACTGTACAGAAATTTCCGCGCCTCCTACCCTATAAGGGTAATAAAGGGCATTAAATATCATTATCTTCATTCTTCATCCTTAAATTAGTTAACAGCTTACAAATTAACCGATATTTTCAATGGCTGTAATTACTAATATTTGACAGGAATAGTTTATTATCAAGTGAAATAGTTTTTATACTTTTACCACAAACCAATTGTGCATGATTATAGTTTTTTATATCTTGAATCAAACACTGTTCTATTAAGGGTTTATTTTTCAGAAAGTACGTTGCGGCACTTTTTTCTTGAAATTCGTTCGTAAAAAAACCAAATCGATGCTCTTTATTTCTATCATCATTTCCATCGTCTTTCAGGTCATACCACCATATACCTTTAATATAATCTCGAGACTTTGCCATCAAAGTATATTTCAAAGCAAAAAGAGCCGCTATATCTTCAGTTACACCCCATCTACCCTTATAGGTAGGCACACCTATCTCCGTGATATATAATGGAATAACTTTCCCGTACCGTTCAATTAGTTTATTTTCGAAGGAATCAATCATAGCTAGATTTCCTTCAGCACTTTCTTTAACAACCGATCCTGTATTATAAGTATACGGATGAAGAGAAAGTCCATCAATGTAATCCATGAGCCCTCGATCCAACAAATCAATAATCCATTTTCTATCAGTTTCATTATTCGGATTAAATGAACCAGTGACTATTATTGCACTTGGATCAATTTTCCTTATAGCTTGAGAGGTTTCTTTAACAAGTTTAAAATAAACATCGTCTGATGGTCTATATTTTTGAAGTCTTGGCTGAATACCAGTTCCTAAAAGCCATTCATTCCATATTTCATAATATTTGACCTTCCCTTTATATCTTTTTGCAACCCATGCTGCATATTGTGCAAAATGACTAATATCTGTATCGCTTTGTGGATATCCTCCCCCTGTATATTTGATATGCCCATAGTCTAGTATGAGCATAGAGGATATATTTCCATAATTTTGTGCAATACTGAAAAGATCATCATTTTTTTTTCTATATTTTGGGATCGAGAATGTACCATCCCCGTTATCTACATTAGTCCAAGGTAATTCATCTCTTATGGAGGTAAAGCCATATTTTTTTGCTAGTTCAATATAATACTTACTATTTTCTGGGTAATAAGAAATATGAGTTCCTATTCCTATTTCAAATTGCTGGGCATAAGATATATTGATAGACAACCCAATCGCGAGAACCATAAAAAGCGCAATTTTCTTTATTATCTCATAGATAATAAGCAATGAAGTTCTACCATGCATTTTATCGTTCATGCAATCTCCGTTACTGATGGTTTTATGGAAGAGTATTTAGAGAAGTTTCTATTTTTGCGATAGTTTTTTTCCACGTATATATTTTCGCTCTTTCTAATCCTTTTTTACTTAGAATAGCCCGTAACTCATTATTAAAATATAATTCTTCTATAGCTTTTGTAATACTTTGTTGATCTAATGGATCAACCAAGTAAGCGGCATTTCCAGCAACTTCACCTAAAGATGTGTTTTTAGAAGTGATAACTGGTGTTCCACATGCCATAGATTCAATTACTGGCAATCCAAACCCCTCGTATAGTGAAGGGAAAAGCAAAAATTCTGCACCTTTATAATATTCTGCAAGTTTTATGTTGGATAATCGCCCTGAAAAAATAACTTTATCTTCTATATTATGAGATTTTGCTAATTCAATAAGTTTATCAGAGGGGTCGCCGCTAAATACAATTTTGACCTCTTTATCTATTTGAGCTTGGATAAATCCCAAAAGAGCTCTTTCTTCATTTTTATGCTCTTTCCTGTTTCCAACAACAAAAATATATTTATATCCCGGAGAATGCAAGTTGCAGTTTTGTGAGAATTCATCAGAAACCCCGTTGCCTACTACAATTATTTTCTCCGGATTAACACCAGACCATTCAATGATTCTTTTTTTTGAAAACTCAGAAACAGTAAAAATAAGGGCGCAGTGCTGACATGCTCTTTTTAATACCATTTCATAATAGACTCTTTTTAAAAAAGAAGAGTTGTATGATAAATCAATATGATTCAAATCATGAATAGTAATTATACATCTCTTTAAAAAGAAATATGGTGCATTATACCCCGGTGAAAAAAAGTAATTACGCTCCTTCAAAAGGAAGCCTGTCAATTTTAAGACATCAAATTTACCGGCAGGGTTTCCATTCAATGGCAAATCAACGAAATTAACGCTAGCTTTACGAATCTCATTTGCGAAGCGCCCAATACCATGTTCACCGCACCATCTAGAATCAAAATTAATTTTTTTCATTTAGAGCATCTATCCGTTGCATATGTTCGGTTTCTGTCGAACTATAAACTGAGACTAAATAAGAATAAATGAATATCAGTGGATATAAATAAAAGCCAATTAAACCTGCACTAGATATCACAAATAAGGATGCTATATAGAAAGAATGGCAGTAATAGGTCTTTACTTTAAAAGATTTAGGTAACTTCCCTAAAAATAATAATAGCGAGAATACAAAAAGAGCAAGACCAAACAAACCACAAAAACCATAGAACGCATAATATGTACTTTCAACTAAATACGCTTCATTGCCACCTTTACCAAAGAGTACATATAGAAAGTAACTTTCCATATCTTTTAATAGAATAGCAATTTGTGTTTGTCTTAAATCTATAGAGCTTGTATCCGCACCGAATATGAAACCATTAATTTTGTCGACAAATAAAATACCAAAGCGTCCCATGTACATCCATAGAGAATCATAGACAAGATATCCAATATAAATTGCTATAGCTCCTAAAAAGACAGGAATTGTTTTATATGTACCTTTTAACGACAGCATCATTAATCCACCCAATCCGGCCAACATTATGTAACCCGTTGCAGTGTTTTGCATGATGAGCACTACGATGAAAATGATGTTATAAATCGTTTTTTGCTTTTTGTTTCTAATAAAGAAAATCGTAAATATAATTGCAACGATTATTACGAAACTGTCCATGGTTGGATAGCCAATAGACAACCGACCAGCCCAGTTTCTGGAACTTAAATTAGCCGACAAACCGGTTAAAATGAAAAAAAGAGTAATAAGGCAATACATTATTGTGAAGTTAGCATAGCGTTTAGGAATTTTATAATATATATCAGGATACAAGAGACTTAAAAAATATAAAGAATTTATTAGACAGTAAAGCGCTAATAGTTTAATCCATACACTCCAACCGCCGAACCCTAACCCAGCTCTTATAATTGTAGTATCAGCATATTTAGTAGTGGCGAAACTAACAAATAATAAGAATAATAAAAAAATGTTAAACCCAATTATTATTCCTTTGCTTATTTTTATTTTTTTTCTTATTACTAACATAAGCAGCAATGAAAAAAGAGCAATTGCAGCTAACTCTTTAATATATGAGATTGGATTGTCAGGAAAAAAGGTATCCCTCAAGCCATCTAAAGTTGCAAATAGTAAAACTAATGTCACTAGAAAATGAATAATTTTTTTCATAATTAAACTTATTTATATAGATGTTTGTTTTATTAGGTAACCTTTCTATCGTTTTATTAATTTTTTCCCAAATTTTTCTTATGTCACACATATTGAATAAAGGGGCAATACTGCCCCTTATTTTTTTAGAGAGTATTATTTTTGTTCATCCGTATATGAATACCCATAGTGGTTATACCCATACCCATAATAGCTACTCGCTTTTTTGACTACCCCATTAAGGATACATCCTTTAACCGAAACACCGCTTTGTTCAAAACGTTTAATACTAACATCAATTTCCTTAGCTGTGTTTTCCTCAAAACGTGCGACTAAAAGAGTTGTACCTACATAGCGACCGATAATTGCGGCATCCGTTACAGCCAACACCGGAGGTGTATCGATAATAACCAAATCATAATTAACACCAGCCCAATTAATTAATTCCGAAAAGTTTTTATGCATTAATAATTCAGCAGGGTTAGGAGGGACAATCCCTCTCGAAATAAAATCAAAACCAGCACTTTCTATACACTGTACAGAATCCTGAACTTCCGTTTTCCCGGATAAAACATCAGACAGGCCTTTATTATTATTTGCGTTAAATAGCTTATGTACATATCCTTTTCGCATATCGGCATCGATAAGTAGTATTTTTTTCCCCGCTTGGGCAATAATTGCTGAAAGGTTAGTGCTAATAAAAGTTTTACCCACGTTTGGGCTGGCACCAGAAATCATTAACACATTATTGCGAGCTTCCATCATTGCAAAATGTAGACTTGTCCGTAAACCACGTATAGCTTCTATCGCTAAATCAGCTGGGTTATCAAGCGCAAGCAATGATTTATCTTCATGCTGGAATTTTCTTCCCTTTGCTTTCATCTTAGCGAGTGACTCAGAAACTGGTACACTTGCATAAACATTTATACCAAGTTCTTCTAATTGCTCTGGTGATTCAATGCCCCTTCTTAAAAACACGCGTAAAATTACTATGCCAACTGAGGTTAGTATTCCTAAAAACAACCCAATTATCACTATTAAAGTTTTTTTAGGTTTTATGGGATTAGGATCTGTAACAGCATCATCTATTATTCTCACATAACCGATGGCACTTGATTTTGCGATACTAAGTTCCTGCTGTCGATTTAATAGTTGCATGTATACTGCACGACCAGACTCTACATCACGTCCCAGGCGCAAAACTTCTTGTTGTGTTGCAGGCATCGATGAAACACGTTTATTTAATTTAGCGCGTTCTTGCAATAGAGTACTTCTTTTCTCTGCAAGAGCTTTATAAGTAGGATGTTCTTTTGTATAGAGTTGAGATATCTCTGCTTCCCTAAACGTTAATCCGTTAAGTTGATTGTCAACATTTACAATCTGGTCAAGTACTGACTTCGCTTCCATTGTTAAATCAACGGAGTCTTTCTGTTGCCTGTATGCGTTGAGTTTGTCCTCAGCTTGATCCAATTCCATTCTTACTTGTGGTAATTGTTTATTAAGAAATTCTAAACTTTTCTCATCCTGCGCTGCCTGACGAGCTATATTTTGATTAAGATAATTTGCACTTATACTGCGAAGAAGATCAGTTGTACGAGACTGGTCCTCTCCGGTCAAGGTTAAATTCAGTATTCCTGAGCCCTTACCTTGATCGGTGACTGTAAAGGTTTTTTGCAAATCAGAAATGGCATTTAGTCTTGTTAAGTATGTAATTGTGAAGCTGTCACCAGGTTTTGCTTCGATATTATCGACAAGTAAAGAAATGCCTTCATCATTTAGTAAAGTTCCAACTTTACCATTTATTACTGCGTTATTCCCTTCAATTTCAACCTTGAAATTTTTATTATCTACAACGGTTAAATTTAGTTTAGGCGTTTTCCCATTGACAGAATCAATATATAATCTACTAACATTAATCTTAGCTGGTTTTTCACCACTCAATCTGGCCCATCCCTGACCAAAGACCGGAAAAAAGTTCTGCTCAACTTTTGCTTGCAAATTTAAGTCATCAACTGTTTTACCTAATATCATTCTTGATTGTAAAAGAATAATTTCAGGTGCTGATTGTGGTTGACTATCCGGCAACATTTGACTTAGATCATTTAAAAGTACATTGCCTTGTTTCTGTTCAATCTGTATTAATGAATCAGCCTGATATACCGGAGTAGCAAACAATGCATATATAATTGCTACAGCTGTGAAAAATACAGATATAGTAATAATAAGCTTTCGGTGATCAATCAGTTCACCTATTATACGCCCCAGATCGATTTCATCGGAGTCTTGTGTATTCTTTTTATTCGCAATAGAAGACATTCGTAAAATTCCCGTTTATTTAGCTACTTAGCTTTTCAGCCCATTGCTGGCATGATTGCTCAATCAACTGATAAACAAATTCAAAGGCCTCTTTGCCTTGTCGATAAGGATCTGGTATATCCTTCTGCCCCATCCAGTGACCGAGTAACATCGTTTTCCCTCTTACTTCAGGAGAGACTCTACCAATATGCTCAAGATGGGTTCTTTCCATAACTAGTATGAGATCATACTCTCTTCCCATTGCCGCAGTGTATTGTCTTCCAAGATGGCCATCTAATGAAAGTTCATTCTGTGTTGCTATGGCTTGAGCACTTTTATCGGCAGGTTTATCAACTAAAGCTCCAGTTCCTGCTGAATCAATCTTCTTACCAGGCAATTTTTTCCGAAGTAGCCTCTCTCCGATTGGAGAGCGGCATATGTTTCCAGTACAAACAACTAAAATAGAATCAAACATTAGTTAGGCCATCTCTTGATGTAACGAATAGTTTCAGTCATATCATGCACTCCAGAAATAGTCGGAACCAATTGTGATATAACTCGGTTCCAGCGAACTAATGGAGCAGTTGTTACATAAACGATATCATAAGGCTGTAATTGAAATTCAGTGCCTAATACCATCGCAGAGGCATCTTGAGCGTTCAATTGATAGATATTAGCGATTTTACCTGCACTATCACCTTTTAACTGCCTTATTACAAATACACCCGTGGCATCGCTGGAGCCTTGCGACATGCCATCTGCGCTACCCAAGGCTTCGGCCAAGGTCATTCCACTTCGGTCCATCTTCAGTGTTGTTTGCTTCCCTACCTCTCCCATAACGAATACTTTTAAATCATCATTCCTGGGAACAAATAGTATATCGCCAGGATAAAGTAACTTATTCTGAGTTAGATCGCCTTTCTGCATCAATGCATACAATGATATTTTGGTATCTTTACCATTGTGCGTTAAAACAACATTACGCCAATCTGCATCTGCCGATAATCCGCCAGCAGCATTTATCGCATCCATAACTGTTAGCGGGATATTTGTAATCGCCTGCTGGCCAGATTTACTTACTTCCCCTGTAACGTATGCTTTCTGAGAGCGAAAGGAAGCAACGCTTACATCAACTTGCGGGCTTTCGATATATGTAGTTAATCTGTTTGATATTTCTTGTCGTACTTGAGATATTGTCTTTCCTGCGACTTGGACCTTGCCGATATAAGGATAGAATATTGCCCCATCAGAATTTACCCAGTTCCCCGTATCACTCGCGCTACGATATTGGCCTGCAGGAGTAGTTAATTCAGGGTGATCCCAGACCGTTACCATCAAGACGTCGCCAACACCAATTCGGTACTCATAACTTTTCAATAAATTATCTAACTGCGGATTTGGTCGCGCCATTACAGTTTCGGGACGAAGTTGATCCACTAAACCCGGAGTTAATGGATAAACATTCACCAGTTTATCCAAATCGTAGTCGCTATCCGGTAACTCAACTACGTTCTTACGCAGACTATTTAACCCCTGTCCCGGCAAAATGGTACAGCCTGATAAAAAGCCTATTGCTAATGCCAATGCCGAAAATCTAACAATTTTTTTCTTCATAATGTCACATCATCAGTAAACCAAAAGTTTGTAATCCCCAAACAACAGTCTATTTCCAGAAGCTGTGTTAAGGCTATAAATTAAAGGGAATTTCGATCCCGGCGCTTGCGCCTACATCATCGCTATCATTATGGTTCGCATCGGTATACCAGAGAGAAGTGTTCAGTCGTACCGATTTGTACACATCGCCACTCCAGCCCAGTTGCACACCTTTTAATGTATCTGAGTGAGGAAACGCCTTGTTGATTGACTGATTTTCTGGGTTAACCTTCGCATACGCTAAACGCGCGCTCCAGCGCTGATTATCCTCTGTCACCAGTTCAACTTTACCCGCAAAGAGTTGGCCATCACCTCCCATAGCATCACCGAGTGAGTAACCTTGCTGGTAGTAGCCATCTTTATAGATATGGTGCGTATAGCTATAGTTGGTGCGGCTCATGTTCGATCGGGTATCGTGAGCTTCCAGATACCAGTTGATGGCATCTTTACCCCAACCGTGGTGGCCTTCGACTCCACCAAGGAACATATTTGCTGAAGGTAAAAAGCCGGATTCATCTTCGCCAATCATTTGACCGTATAAGCTGACCGGCAGGCCCAGCGTAGGTTCCAATTTCAACTTAAAGTCAAAACCAGCAAGCTGGTTGCCTGGTTCATTGGGATCGTTTGCTTCGGTATTATCTTTACCCGTCAGGCCGTCCCAAAAATTACTTAACGACTCGGGTCTTCCCTCCCCTCCCCACTGCATAATGCGCGATGCGCCAAGCTCAAGTGACTGGAAGGGGGAAAAAGTCAGACGACCACCGATAATCTTGGTATGCGGTACGGCGGTATATTGATTCATCTGGCTGGCGGAGATCTGATACTGCCATGGGCCGATCCAGCGCAGCCACCAGGTTTCTGGCGCGGCCTGTTCAGCACGCTGCATCAAAAAGCCGGTCATCGGACGGGCTGCATCACCGCGAATCAGGCTGCCTTCGTAACCAGGCCCCCACCACTGCGGCATCTGTCCAAAGGAAAGCCACTGATTCCAGAACTTAACCGCCCCGTAGGCGCCGTTGGCATTAAAACGTGAACCATTGCTGATGCGTTCGTCGCCCTCAACGCTTCCCTGCAGGTGAACATCCCACCACTCGCCGCTGTTATTGAAGGCTAACGATAAAGAGCTGTCAGCAGGCTGATTCTGACCAAATCCCTGCGGGGTACCGGGCTTATCCGTTGAGGTATAGCCGCTGACCCGAAAATCAGCTTTCAAAGAGTCGAGGCGCTGGTTGATTCGCGCCAGAACCACCTGTTCGGATGAATAAGAGGGTTTTGCTTTCTTTAGTGCCCGATTAATCTCTTCCTGACTTAACGGCCAGGTCGACAGACTGAGATGAATAACGCCGCGGTCGGAGAGCCACGCCAGATCGTTGCGCAGTTCGTTGTCGTTCATTACCAACCCGGAGGCATAGGCAAGTGAGCTGGCAGAAGTAAGCAGCCCTAGTGCGAGTGCGATTCGCGCGATTTTTATCATTGTACAAGATCCATTTTAAGCCCCGTTTCCGCAAGCTGGCGCGACAAGGGGAACACTGATAGATGCAGCGCCCTCTGACGCCAACCTTTGGTATGTTCGGTCTGCAGATTTTGACCGGAGAAAACGAAAGCCTGTGTTATGAATCACATACCAACAGACGTTTTCATCATACGGCTCTACCTGCAGTACTCAATGTATGCGAAATTGTTATTGAAGGCCATTCCATCGCGCATCATACCCGCAGTTTCCTCTTGTCAGCCCTGCAGAACCTTCTCTGAGGTGGCGACAAACTCGCAATTATATACAGGTTATGAAGATAATCACCTGGATGAAGGCCACTTTAGGAATTTCGGTCGCATGAAATGAGATGTGATATGCAGAAAATGCCAGCCCGCAGGTACGCTACCGCCCTTGGCTTAACAGCTACCAATGCACTGTACTTCTTTCCATATAATTTCAACCGCCGGATTCAGGTGAATCGGCGATTAATCCATCAAAGCAATCAATTTCGCGGCCATAAGTTTACGAGATTCTGCCCTCAATTGGGAGTCTAATCTCGAATTATTAGCGACGTCGCGAACGGCATGAACCATAACGACGATAACGTTATTGTTTGACACTAAACGTCTAAAACGGCGATCGGCACCAAACAGCAACTTAATCTCAACATTATGATTTCATTAACTTTTTACCACAAAAACAGTGTTGGTTTAGTTTCGAATTAATTATGGTTAGTCAACTACAAAATTTAATAGTAAAAAGAATTATGCCAGTGTGTTGTTATCATTAATAAATTCGATATTTAGCCAGAGAACTTATTTAGGAAACATCCTGGCTGATTATCATTGTGCTAATTATTGCGCAGAATGCCGTATCACCAATTTATTTCATGAATATGAAATAGTGCTTATGAAGGCTTTTTCACCCCATCATTTCACACTGACTATATTGTGAACACATCACGCGCCTGTCTGAATTCATGATCTTTCCCGATCGCCTCTGCGTCAGTAAAAGCGATTGTGCAGATCGGCCCGGGTAAAAGGTTTCTCCAGCGGACCAAGCTTCACTGCGATCTCACCCAGAAGCGATTGCGTTGGCGCCTTAGCGCCGGTATTCAACAGCAGAGCCGGGATGATGACCACGCTTGCCAGCCCTCCCCATGATAACTGCGCTGTATGAGTGCCGCGGGTGCGCGACTGCAGCAGCAGAAACAATGCGCTGCCTGCGGTTCCCAGCAGTAAACCGGCAATCACTTCAGACGTTGAATGAGCGTGGATCACCAGGCGGGAATAGCCGACCAAACTGGCTAATGCATAACCAAATACGACAGAAGCAATACGAAGAGCTGGTGTAGCATGCGCGCACAGCAGCCATAAGAGAATTGGCCAGAAAGCTGAAGATAATGCGGTGTGCCCGCTAAAGCCGGTGAAGTCCAGCTCGCGAATCCCAATACCCCAACCCATAAATGCCAGTTTTGATGCGCAGACAATGGCGCCAGTGATGCCGAACAGCAGCGCCCAGTGCCAGGCGACCTGCTTTGAATCTTTGCGCAGAAAAAGAACGATAAACAACACGGCCGCACTGGGTAACAGTACGGTGCTATCGCCAAAAAAAGTGACAACCTGCCAGTTCATTTACCTTTCATCCTTTGACGATCTCTCCAGTCCGTAACGTCATTTCCGCGACATTTATGTGGGCATACACAATCAGTCACTTCACATTTATATGCATGCATGACCGTTGTTTAATGCGCAAACATGATCTCAGTCAAGTTTTATTTTTGTCTGACAACTTGACTCAGGGCTATTTACATAAGAAAAATCTTAGTAAGTAATTATCAGCAAAGATGAAATTTTGCTAGTCACACCATTTCACCATGCGACATGTTATTCGACTACCAGAAGTCTCCGAACCTTTACCGCACTTTTCAACGATACAATATAACAAAGCAAAATCTAACCCTTTGTTTTTCTACACAAGCCTTAAAGCGTGACGTATTGTATTAAAAAGAGTAAACGGTCCCGAATCCCTGAGTTCATCATCAGATCATGCGAACCGCTCACCCTCGTACGCTTAGGTTGCTGATGGCAAAATTACGCTAACAGCTTCTTAATGCTCTCGCGGAATTTTGCGCCTTCTTTATGGTTACGCAGACCATAATTAACAAAGGCCTGCATATAGCCCATTTTTTTCCCGCAGTCGTAGCTCTCGCCAGTCATCAACATCGCATCAACCGACTGCTTTTTCGCCAGTTCAGCAATGGCGTCGGTTAACTGAATACGGCCCCATGCGCCGGGTTCAGTACGCTCCAGCTCCGGCCAAATATCAGCAGAAAGCACATAGCGCCCTACTGCCATCAGGTCTGAATCCAGCGTTTGCGGTTCATCAGGTTTTTCGATGAACTCGACGATGCGCGCCACCTGACCCGCCGTTTCCAGCGCGTCTTTGGTCTGAATGACCGAGTACTCGGAAAGATCGCCTTCCATACGTTTTGCCAGAACCTGACTACGACCCGTTTCATTGAAACGCGCGACCATAGCGGCAAGGTTATAACGCAGCGGATCGGCGCTGGCATCATCAAGGATGATATCCGGCAGCACCACCACAAACGGGTTATCGCCAATCAGCGGGCGCGCGCAAAGAATGGAGTGACCTAAACCCAGCTGCTGACCCTGGCGCACGTTCATAATTGTTACGCCTGGCGGGCAAATAGCCTGTACCTCGGCCAGAAGCTGACGTTTGACGCGCTGCTCCAGCAGCGCTTCCAGTTCATAGGAGGTGTCGAAATGGTTTTCTACCGCATTCTTGGATGAATGGGTAACCAGCACAATTTCCTTGATGCCAGCAGCTACAATTTCATCAACAATGTACTGCACCATAGGCTTGTCGACGATCGGCAGCATCTCTTTCGGAATGGCCTTGGTGGCGGGCAACATGTGCATCCCTAGTCCTGCTACCGGTATAACTGCTTTCAAACTCACCATTTTCATATCCACCCGTATGGTTATTAATCTTTAGTTCCTGTCAGATTGTATGTATCACTGGCATTTATCCATGATGATACACGCTTGATACCTGCCATACTGTCCGTCAAATTCTGAAATTACACGCTGAATTTAAGAATACACGTAAAATCTACAGACCAATAGGTCGATTTAAGAAAATTCTCAAACGCAACTTTACAGACATTATTACTCATACTTACAAAGACTTATGCCAGCTATCTATTAGCTATTAACCATAAGACGGCGTAATGACATTCATCGCTGGTCCATCATTTCCCATTTGATACCTTGTTATCTTTCAACAAGAGTTGACACAGAACAAGTGACTGCAAAAAATCATAAATTTAGCCAAAATAATCGCTTATATTGAATATAAAATTATTTCGCACACAAAAACGGCTAAATTTCAGCGAAACAGGCCATATCCTTGACTTGAACCTCAGTGGTGGCCATCCCCATATAGATCCAGCCTATGCTGCAGGCGATTAATAGTCTTCACTATGGCTTTTTTTGTTCTGCATCACATATAACCCTCACAATATCGTCCAGCAAAAATTGATCTGCCGCAAGCCACGACATTAAGTAGTATAAAAATCTAAATTCCAGGAAAGCGCTGTTATATACATCAAATCTATTGATAGAGTTTTCCATTGCCCGTGTGCTCAATCCAGGTTTTCTGCGCCGATATTCTGCGCGGCCGCTTCGCTTACATCCATAAAACCTGGCTTTTCATCCGGCAGATGCTGGCGGTTGTTATTGATGAAAATTCGCACCAGAGCAAATAAGTAGAACCCTATAAGCTTATGGTTAAATAAGGTTATATTCTGAACAACTGATTATATTAATAGCGGGACTCATCGGCGCGCGGATTTTGACCGCGGGCAAATCGCCGCAGAAAATATTGCATTTTAACTATAGCTTATCCATGATCTGTACATGGCACTCTTAGGTTGTAAAGGTTTTAACTAAATATGGAATGGATTGCCGACCCCTCGATCTGGGCCGGGCTCATAACGCTTGTCGTTATTGAGCTGGTACTTGGTATTGATAATCTGGTCTTTATCGCCATTCTCGCGGAAAAACTTCCTCCCGCTCAGCGAGACCGCGCGCGCGTCACCGGCCTGCTGCTGGCAATGGTAATGCGTCTGCTGCTGCTGGCGTCAATCTCCTGGCTGGTGACGCTCACCAAACCGCTGATTACCTGGCACGATCTGAGCTTTAGCGCTCGCGATCTGATCATGCTGTTTGGCGGTTTATTCCTGCTTTTCAAAGCCACCGTTGAGCTTAATGAACGGCTGGAGGGGAAGGACAGCAATAATCCCACTCAGCGCAAAGGCGCGAAATTCTGGGGAGTGGTCGCGCAAATCGTGGTGCTGGACGCCATCTTCTCCCTCGACTCGGTTATTACCGCGGTCGGCATGGTTGACCATCTGGCGGTGATGATGGCGGCGGTAATTATTGCCATTAGCCTGATGCTGATGGCCAGTAAAGCCCTGACCCGCTTCGTTAACAGTCATCCAACCATCGTCATTCTCTGTCTCAGCTTCCTGCTGATGATTGGTTTTAGCCTGATTGCCGAAGGCTTCGGCTTTCCTATTCCGAAAGGCTACCTGTACGCAGCGATTGGCTTCTCGGTCATGATCGAGTCCTTTAATCAGCTGGCGATTTTTAACCGCCATCGTTTTCTTTCGGCCAACTTGACGCTGCGTCAGAGAACCACTGAAGCGGTAATGAGTCTGTTGAGCGGCCGCAAGGACAATAGCGAGCTGGATAGCGATACTGCCTCGCTGGTTGCCGACCGTGACGATAACCCGCTGTTTAATCCTCAGGAACGGCGGATGATTGAGCGGGTTCTGAATCTCAATCAGCGCACCGTCAGCAGCATAATGACCTCGCGCCATGATATTGAACATATTGACCTCAGCGCTCCGGAAGAAGAGATTCGCGCCTTACTCGACAAAAATCAGCATACCCGCCTGGTGGTAACCGGCGGCAATGATGACGAAGATATGCTCGGCGTCGTGCACGTGATCGATCTTCTGCAACAATCGCTGCGTAATGAACCGCTCGATCTTCAGGCCCTGATCCGTCAGCCGCTGGTGTTCCCGGAAACGCTGCCGCTGCTTCCTGCGCTGGAGCAGTTCCGTAAAGCCCGAACCCATTTTGCCTTTGTGGTCGATGAGTTCGGTTCCGTAGAGGGGATAGTAACGCTCAGCGACGTGATGGAGACCATCGCCGGTAATCTGCCAAATGAAGTGGAAGAGATAGACGCTCGCCATGATATTCACAAAAACAGTGACGATAGCTGGACGGTTAATGGACATATGCCGCTGGAAGATTTAGTCCAGTACGTGCCCCTGCCGCTGGATGACAAGCGGGAATACCATACCGTCGCCGGTCTGCTGATGGAGTATCTGCAGCATGTTCCGCAGGAAGGTGAAGAGGTGAATATTGACGGTTACGTTCTGCGCACGCTGCAGGTAGAGAGCCATCGCGTGCAAAAAGTACTGATTGTGCCGCCGGCGCAGGAAGAAGATGAACTGGACTATGAAGTGTAGCGCCTTCATATGTGAAGTTTAAAAAGCCGGGCGAAAGGTAACGTAACAAAACGGTGGCTGATAGTGCGCTGAAATTAAAGCCGGGTGGCGGCTGACGCTTAACCCGGCCGACAAAGAACCATCAGCTTTCGCAGGCTGGCGCACCGGAGTGTAGCCCGGCAATTTCATAATGCAGATGATGCTTTAATAAGGCGCCCCAGTTTATACCTTATGCCGGGCGGCGGCTGGCGCCTTACCCGGCCGACAAAGAGTGATACCTTCCCCGAACTTGACGCGAATCCTCAATACCCCGTGACCGCTGCCAGACTCATAGTTTGTCGAGCAGCTTTTTCACATCCTTACCATCCTGGGTATCTTTATTGCGTTCGACCCATTCATTAAGCCGCTTTTTAGCTTCATCCTGCAGCTGCTTACGCAGTATCTGATCCACCTGCAGGCTGTAGCTCAGCGTCTGCCAGTTGCCATAAATACGCAGAGGGATCGCGGTCTGTTTGAGACGGTCAATGAGCTTGCTCTCCCCCTTCCAGCCGCCCAGAACCCGAACGTTGAAGCGCATATCGCACTCTTCTTTCAGCAGGTTAAGCTCGCCCTCACCGGTCAATGCCATGAGTTCAGACTGCCCCTGCAGACCCTTTAAGGTAACCAGTCCGTTATTCAGCTGCAGCTCGGTACTGACGTCGTCGAGTCGGGTCGCGTTATCGTAATTTTCCTGGGCCTGAACGTTAGTACTGCGCTCGACGGCCTGCTGCACCAACTGCTGAAAGTTAAGTCCTTCCGTGCGCGTATCCTTCATCTGAATTTGCGCCTGCCCCTGCCAGCTGCGGCGGAATTCATCAGCATCAATCTTGTCGCCGGAAAATTCGCCGGTCAGCGAAAGCTTGCCGGTGAGGTTAATCGAGTAATCAAACGCCTGCAGAATAGTGCCTATCTCAACGTTGTCGAGCTGAGGCTTAAACGAGGCATGCGGCGTCTCGCCGCGCGCGTCCAGCGAGCCGGGAAGCGAAAGCTGTCCGCCGTCCAGGTTCCCCTGCATTTGGTTAATGGTCAGCAGCCCCTGCTGGTTGCTGATATCGCTTTTAACCTGAGTAAAATTCATGCCCCGCCACTGCAGCTGGTCCGCCGCCAGGGTCATCCGCGCGTTAAAACCGTGCAGTGAGCTGTAGTCCCGCTGAAAATCGTTATCGGCAATCACCGGGCGGAGCTGCCGGGTCTGGCTTTGACCTTGCTGATTGACGCCATTATTGCTGGCTGCAGCGCCACGCGAAAGCAGGTTATCGAGATTCAGCGTGCCCGCATGAAGGTTAAGCGTCCAGTCAGGCCGATCGCCCAGCACAACGCTGCCGCTGCCGGTAATCGTGCTGCCGTTTGCCGTTACGTTCAGGTTATCGAAGCTGAGCTTTTTGGCATCTTCCAGCCAGCTCGCCTGCAGGCTGGCCTGGCCGCTCATCCCTTCCGGCGGGAGTTCTGCCCCGCGAAGCTGCCAGTTGAGCTGTGAAAAATCAGCCTTCAAAGAGTGAGGATAGTCGCCGCCCTGCACCCGGGCGGAGAAGGAGAGCGCCAAATCCCGCTGGTCGCGGTTCACCCGACCAGAAAAATCGACCGTCGCGCGATGGCTGTCATCCTGCTCCATCTGCAGACGGATATCGCGCACCGTAACCTGTTCGCCATCTTCATGCTGGAAGAAGAGCACGCTGTCGGCAATCTGCAGTTTTTCGACATCATACGACCAGCCGCGATCCTCCGGCACCTGAGGCAGCGTGTTGTCGTGCGGGACAACCGGCGCGCTCTGGCTACGTACGGCTTCGGTTTTTGAGGTCAGTTGGATCACCGCGCCTTTCAGCATCACCTGCTTGACCTGCAGCTGATGAGAAAGCAGCGGCAGCAGCCCGACGTCGAGGCGCATATTATCCGCGCGGATAACCGGCTCCTCCGCGCCCGGCGCGGTCAGCTTCATGCGGCCTGAAAGAATGCTGAGCTGCGGCCAGACGTGCCAGCGCAGCGGACCATCGAGTTCGAGCTGATAGCCGCTGCGATCCGCTACCTCTTTCACCATATAGGCGCGAAAATCGTTGGGGTTGACCAGCAATACCAGCGCGGTAAGACCGGCGACAACAACCGCCA
>Ga0153943_1000148_pt1 | contig 24683 bp, 20 predicted proteins | sample TSNJ027MetaG_FD_104721 | JGI IMG/M metagenome (GOLD analysis project Ga0153943, IMG submission 104721) | Attine ant fungus gardens microbial communities from New Jersey, USA - TSNJ027 MetaG | ecosystem: Host-associated > Fungi > Mycelium > Unclassified | place: USA: New Jersey, Brendan T. Byrne...
CGGCGTTCCCTGTCAGCGCCCCGGTGATCCCGCCGTTGAAAGTCTGGCGCGCACTCCATGTGTTAGCCGTACTCAACAGGGGGATCTTTTCACCGCTGGTACCGAGTTCTCTTAAACCAAGGTTTAGGATTGAAATGATGACGCCGGAAACTTCTTATAAAGCGTGGAAACAGCCACATCATAGATGATTGCAACCTGCTTACGGGGGATGCCCTTCTCGAGCAATCGCCGCATTTGCTGCCATGTTTCTTCTTGGTATTTAGGCCGACGCCCACCTATACGACCTTCTGCGCGAGCTGCATCAAGTCCAGCGCGTGTACGTTCAATGATAAGCTCACGTTCCATTTCTGCCAGCGCACCCATTACGTGAAAGAAAAAGCGCCCCATTGGTGTACTGGTGTCGATGGAGTCAGTGAGACTCCGGAAGTTAATGCCTCTGTCACGCAGCTCTTCCACCAGCACAACCAAGTGACGCATGCTGCGCCCAAGGCGATCTAACTTCCATACGACCAGGGTGTCACCTCTGGAAAGAATACGCAGAACCTTTTTTAACCCTGGGCGTTCAGCCTTTTTGCCGCTCGCCTTATCCTCAAAAATTAGCTCACATCCTGCGCTTTCAAGGGCGTTTCGTTGTAAAGCGGTGTTTTGGTCATTAGTTGATACGCGAATGTATCCAATAAGCATATGTCCCCCCTTGTATGTTAAGGGGGGAGATTCTAGAAGATGTCCTGTAAGGAAATAACAAACTGACTAAGTTAGTGGCGCATTAGATGTTATTTCTGGAGGGGTATGTTTGCAGATTATGAAAATCTGGCTGTAGTAGTCATAACATCCCTACTAAGTGGAACCGGCGTATTCCTTCTCGGAGTTAGAGACGGGCGCATTTCTGCGTCCCTGCTCAATCTTGCGAGTGAATTGTTTACTGCGGTAACAGCCGGGCTTGCGGGGTATGGGGTGGCGGTTAGCCAAGAATGGCCTGAAGGTATCATTTTCTGCGTTGTTCTGATTGCCAGTAACAACGGTAGTGAAATTTTACAGGGCTTGAAGTCCAGAGCTAGTAACGTCTTGAATCTCTTAAGCGTAATAGCGAATGGGGGAAAAGGTGGAGAGAAATAATGGGTAACTTTGGAAATTATTTCATTTTTATCATGGCATTTGTTGCCATCATTGACCGTTTCATTTTTCGTCGCAAGAGTGTTGAGATTTTGAGTATTGGTGACGCTGTAGTGAAAGAATCCGCTATAGCATTTCCTGTTTCGCTACGTGTTAAGCGAAGCTGGGTCAGCAATGCTCAAATCGAATATTGGTTGCAAGACCTGAAAAATCCATCTGTGGTTATTTCAGGGAAAACGCGACCAGTTGACGCCTCAAAACGCGGTGAGAGAGAAGAGTATTTGCTCATCGATACGAAATATCTTGAGCCAACGAAGTGGGATCTGAAAGTCACATTGACTAACGGTAACTGTCGACTGAATCCGCTTTATCGCATTTTCCCTATCAATGACTGCATAGAGCGCCAGTTTACGATCGAAAAGCGTGAAGGAGACTGGGATGTCAAATAAGAATAATTATGTTCTTCTTAATTATGATGAGTTAAACGAAAAGGGGCTGGCAAAACTCGTCAAAGAAATCAGCAAAGGTGGTTACAAGATAGCGAGGGTGATCCCTGCAAGTAATGGCAGGAAGAAAGATGGGATCATGACGCGCACGTTTACCCTTATTGGTATTGATGAACAGACAATGGAAGTTCAGGTTAACGATACCGGTGATATATCTGGGATCAAACTGAATGGTAAAACAGTACCATTCAAGCCAGTAAAAACAATGTCGGCTTTGGGGCAATCTCTTGCGGCTTTATTTAATCGCGGAGCAACTTCTTTCCAGAAGTCATTAGCTCGAAAACTTGCTCGTGCAGCAAAAAATATTGATGACGGAAATAAGAAGCGGCAGGGAGTTAAATCTAACGCTCAGAAATTAGCTGAAGCGAAAGAATCACGTGATGCACTCCGTGAAGATATCGCTAATGCTAACGACAAACTGTCTAAACTCCAGAGCAAGTCAGACAAAGTAATGCAAGATACGGGTAACGTTAAAGCTGCCTTGTCTCAGGAAGTAGCTAAGACACGTGCTCTTAAAGAAGAAATCGCGCGCCTGGAGGATGAGCATGATTAACAATCCTTTACGAATTAATATTCAGTCTACTTTTGCTGATACGATCCCCGGCTATATGCCAAGTCGCTGGTCTTCAGAAGAATTAAGCGAAGATGACCTGATTTTTGAGGCGGCGACCTTAGAAGATATTGAGCTTGCCTATATGGGCAATGAAATTCTGGTTGTGTCTGACGAAGCTATGTTTGAGTCCATAACTACAACCAGAATTCGGTTAGCTCAAACAATGCGAGCTTTCGTCCGTGCGCTGAATCGTGGCCTGAATGGTACGAATATTATGGCAGGGACTGATGAAGCTGGGACCGATGAAAATGGACGTAATTGTATTGGAGGTGCGATTATCGGTCGTGTACGTCGGGTAGCTAATATCCCTGTTTTGACCGCGCAGATACCGCTTACTGACGGGCAGAGTACAAGCATAATTTTCCACTCTCCAACAGCTGACGGGGCAAAAATAAAGAGTAACGACGAGCTTGTTGCATTTCAGTTTTTACTTAATAAGCGTAACGTAACTCACGTTGTCGCCCCGATTGGTGGGAGAGATGTTTCTTTAAGCCAGGTATGCCAGGCGCTATCTAATTTGATTGAGCGTAACAGCGAAAAATTTAAGAAAGCAAAAGAGCGCCAGGACAAAATGAAGGCAGATATTGAGAGTTATCTCAATGAAGCAGATAAACTGGCAGAAGAACGGTCAATAATGATTGATCAGGTGGACGTTGCGCAACGTGGGCTGACTGAAAAGCGTGCTGCTCTTACGGAGATGCAAAAAAAACTTGATGCCCAGAAAGCCATCAACGAGGAATTACAAGAAAAACGCGATAAATTGTTGTCTGCTAAAGGTGAAAAAACGAAGGAACGAGCGTTTAGTGACCAGCTGCGACATGTAAAACATAATCTTGCCATTGACGGAAAAACAGTGCTGGATAATGGCGCTGAAGTTAATTATGTCACGTCCGGCAGTGACAATTTCGTTACGATAGTAGCACCTGAAGGTAAATTCAGTATTGATGCCAGTGCTGTCAAAGGAGGCAGTTTGGCAGATGCTGCAACCAAATTACTTAAAGCCTACCGAGAGCATAACGCAGATAAATATAAAGTTGATGTGTTACCAGGCCAGCAGGAAGACTCCGAACCACCACAGACAGACCCCGAGACGAACCCAGTATCACAATCAGAAAGCCAAGATGTAGGTAAATACCACTATGCACTTCAATCTCGCCCGGCTGGTGTTGGTGCTGTGCCGGATGGAAATAAAGCCGTGCTTGATCGTCCTGACCAGGCTGATCAGTATTACGAATATGCTCGTCACGGTATCATTACGTATGACCGTAAACTGACAGATGAAGAAGTCAGCCAGTACGAGTTGCTCTATCTTCCTGATGAAGATGAGCTGAAAGATTTTGCAGACCAATTGGTTGCGTCCAGCATGTCGAAACATATTGATGGCTATGTGGACCTGTTTGGCAGTGACCTGAAAACATTCAAGGCGCAAGTGAAAATTCTTTTCCGCAAAGCGTTTCCAAACGTGGCGTATCCACTTAGTGATGGGGAGAACCTTTTCATTATGGACGTGTATAACGCCCTTCAAAATCATTCAAGCGAAGTAAAAATAGAGCATATGGTTGAGCCAGAATCACAACCACAACCACAACCACAACCACAACCACAACCACAACTACAACCAGCACCAGAACAGGAGCCAGAAGAAACGGGTGAATCAGCAAGTGAAGCTGATCAGGAGGCAGATAAAGCACTGGAGTACCTGAAATCCGTGCCGGAGCAGTTTACATCCCGCGATCTGACGGTCATCAGTGCTGAACTTGATCATGTGCAGGAAGCAGCAAACGCTCTAATCAGTGCAGGTCGATACGACGAGAACGAAGCCACTGTTGGTGAAGCAGTTGACTACCTGATCAACATTCTGGCTGAAATTCAGCAGGGAGGTGCTTAATGACCATCTCTGTTTTAGACCGCCTGAAATTAGGTAAAGAGCTATCAGATCTAATGCAGGCGCAGAAAACTGCGCCAGTATTGCAACGCGTCACCATTGGTAAGCAGATTGTTGATGTGATGCTGAAATTGGGCCTGGGGACTGCCGCGCAACCGGCAGCGGAACCGCAACAACAGACTGATCCTGTTGTAGATGAAGTCCCTAAGATAGTGACTGACTTCTTGGACGGTGTGTTCACAAAGTCCACACAAATGGAATTTATTGATGCGCTGCGTGGGATCTCAAACTATGTTGGCGAGTTCCTTACGTTGGAGCAGGCTAAAGAGCAGACCATAAGCTGGGTGAAAGCTAACGGTTATGCCGGGTAATCAAAAGGGGCTGAAATGCCCCTTTCACTTATCTGTTCTCACATAAATCACACACTTTTTACACTCACAGCTTTCTCTATAGTTGGAGTGTATTTTGAACAAATCCGTTACTTCTGCGCTTTCCGGGGCCACAGATATTAACAGCGTCATTGCTCTGGTTTCTTCATTAGAGAGGAAAGAAACACGCCTGGGGCGAAGTAGCTACGTAGTCACCAGCAAAGGTGCAGAGGTAAAGACGGCTTTTAAGGTCGTTGATGCCAGCAGTCTGATCATTTCGAACAACCTTGACGGTACGATTAACCCGGCCTTCCCGGAAGAACTCCAACCACGAGATCGTACCCGGCTATCCAGCAAACTCCAGGTTAACCGTATTGCCTCCAATTTACGCCCGGCACAATTAACGGATTCCGGTATGAGCAGCCACGGAGCGCCGATAGTTGGTCCGGACAACGTTGTTGAATCCGGCAACGGAAGGAGTATGGGTATCTGGCGTGCCTATGAGCAAGGACAGGCGGATGAGTATCGCCAGTACCTGATCGACCATGCGAAAGAGTTTGGTCTGAATCCTGACGAAATTTCGCAAATCTCTATGCCCGTACTGGTGCGAGAAAGACTCACAGATGTAGACCGCGCTCAATTTGCCCGCGATTCAAACATTAGCGATCTGCAAGAGATGGCAGCAAGTGAAAAAGCGTATGCGGATGCGCAATTTCTCACTGAGAGCGTCATGGCGCTATTTAATCCTTCAGATGATGGAAATCTGCTGGCGCGGTCCAATGATGCGTTTATTCGTGCGTTTTTGCGCGAAATTGGCGATACAGCGACGGCAGGCTTGCTTACTGCCGATGGGCGTCCCACGAAACAGCTTATCGATCGCATCCAGAATGCAATTTTTGCCAAAGCGTACAAGGATGAAAGGCTTGTTCGGCTGGTGTCGGAAGAGCCAGATCCGGAAATGCGTAATATCCTGACCGCATTAAATACGGCAGCCAGCGATTTTGCGCAAATGCAGTCGCTGTCTGGCGACGCTCACCATGACGCAGTAACAGGCTTAGTGGACGGTATAGAGCAGGTTAATGGCCTGGATACACAGGCGATAGCAGCACTCCAGGAAGCAATTAATCTTGTACGTGAAGCCAAAGACAACGGTCAGGCCGTTGAAGAAGTGATCGCCCAAAGGGGGTTATTCGGCGATAGTACACCGGAAGCTGAGGCATTGGCGTTATTCATCGTAGCAAATAATCGCAGTGCGAAGCGTATGGGGGCAGCATTCAAAAAAATGGCGCAAAAAATCAACGACGAGCTGACTCATAAACAACAGGCATTGGGCGATATGTTCGGCGGTGGCGATGTTGATCTGCGTCGTATTTTGTCTGCTGTATCTGATGAAATTGAGGGTGAATTTGGCGAAGGGAAAGGTCTGAACTTTGCTATGTTTGAAAATTCTACAGGTCTAAATAATTGCCGTACGGAAAACTAAACCAACCGCTGAAATCACATACTGATTATGCTGCCGCAAAACTGGAAACAATTTGCGGTGATTCATGGCAACGAAAGACAAAAACAAAGGCTTTCTGTCAGCATTGAAGAAAGCCTTCAACGGTGGTGATGTTACGCCCGCCGATCCGGTCGTTTTTACGAGCGGACATAGTGTCGTTGCTCGTTCCGGCCTGTCTGCTTTACGTCCAGGCATCCTGGGGAGCAATAGCGATGGCATGACGAGTGAAGCAGATTCAATTTCTTTATCCGCTGAACTGCCCGGCGAGCGCCTGCAAAAGTACAACATCCTGGAAACGATGGCTAAAAGCCCGACTATCTCGACGGCTTTAAATATTCACATTGCACATGCGCTTGCGCCTTCAAAAAAAACCGGACAAGCATTCATCCTTTCGCCAAAGGATGGTTCCGATGCCGAGGCAGTAAGTAGATGTGAAGAGTTAACCGCTGATTTGGGGGCGATGATTAATGACGGACTTCCTTCATGGGCCATGATTATGGCGATCTTTGGGGTGTCTTATGTCCGCCCTTATGCTGAACAGGGCAGGGGGATAACAGGCATTGAGTCCAGTTATTACACTCTGCCACACTTCGTCCAAGAGTTTTATCGTGGTAGCCAGCTGGTAGGTTTCAGTGGTGATTACATCCTGGATACGCATAGTTTGCGCAGAGTAATAACCGAACCGTGGAATCTGGTTTCCATGAAAAATCCCTATTGGACGCCGCAGCATAAAGTTATTCCGGTTAGCTACGGCACGAAAGGGTACTCACTGTTAAGTGAGCAGGCTGATAAGCCGTTAATGGAGACGCAGAATTACGGTACTTCATTCCTTGAATACAGCTATGAACCTTACCTGAATTTATGTGCTGCGCTCGCCGCGCTGAAATCAACGCGAAATAATGCAGCCAAAATTGACCGCCTGATTGCTCTTACGACGAACACACTGGACCCGGTTAATGCGGCGAACTATACGCGTGGCGTCAGCCAGGCATTGAAGCGTCATAGTGACCTGGTGGCGCAAAGGTCGATTAATGCCAACGCTATTCCGACTGTGCTTAACCATCTGATACCTGTTATGGGAGACGGGAAGAACGGCATCACCATTGATACGCAATCCATACCCGCAGATATCAGTGGTATCGAAGACGTTATGTTTCACCTCCGGCAGCTTGCTGCAAGCCTAGGCATTGACGCAACAATGCTTGGCTGGGCTGATCAGATGAGTGGTGGACTTGGGGAAGGAGGTTGGCAGCAAACAGCTATCCAGGCCGCATTACGTGCGAACTGGATCAGACAGGCCGCCCAGCGAACTATTTATCGGCTTCATGATATTCACCTCGCTTATAAATACGGGAAGGTTTACACCGAAAAAAACCGTCCTTATGACGTGCAATTCAACTCAATGAACACTGCTATCCAGGAAGAGGAAAACCGGGAACTGGATGCACGCGCCAACTTTGTTGCTGTCATCTCCCAAATTATGGACCAGATCCAGAACAACCCGAAACTGGCTGGTAGTGACGCGTTTATGCGTTATCTGTTCACCGAGCAGTTGCACATCGATGATGACACTCTCAACACCATGATCAAAGAGTTTAAGGCGAATGAATCAGAGCAAAACAACGAGCATGGTATGTACGAATCCTCGCCGTTGTCGTCCGGTGACGATCCGGAAAACTGGACGCCAGAACAGTTAATAAACTTTGCAAAATTTGTGATGAGCAATTAACCGGAGGGAAATAATGCAATCACTGAATACTGTTACGGATCGCTTCTCCCTGGTAGAGAAAATCCGCAAACACACACCGCAGAACAACCGAAATTACGTCATTCAGTCGGTACGAGACACATTCAACTCGCCAGAAACAAAAGAGCGTATCGCGCTGGGTGAGATGTATGGTTATTACGGTCATGGTCGCCGGGCGATGCACTATAACAAAACGAAAAGCCTGAACTTGCCGGAAGTCTCTGTTGTGATGGTAGATGGGAAGCCTGTTGTATTGGAGAACGTGCCGTCAAACAGGACTATCGACATTTCGATTGACGACAACGGCATTGTTACGCATACGCAGGAAATACTGGATACAGACACCGGGCGTATTGTTCAGGGCATGATTAATTCTGGTGCTGGTGGTTGGTCGTGGGCTACATCTGGTCCAGATTCATCGGTATCCTTGGTAAAGTCTTTCCACGGCTTTGATTACGTAACTGTGCCTAACTATATCAGCCTCGACAAGAAAAGCCTGATGCTTGAATCAGCAGAAGAGCGCGATGCGGCTATTCATGCAGCACTTATCGAACAAGGTTTTACCGATAACGCAGCTACGGATCTGGTTCACCACTTTTCAGCAATGAAAAATCAGCAAGCCATGCTCGAATCTGCACATCGTGAAGCCCTGGAATCAGAATTGATGCTCCTTGAAGTGGAAAACATACAGCTTCGAGATAAGCTGCGCGCTCAAACAGCGATGATGGAAAGCCAAGGGGAAAATGCAAAGCAATGCCGCCGGATTTTGCGTGACGCTATCCAGGAAATGCCTGTTTTTATCAGCGCAGAACAGCGCCGGGCGCTCTGCCGTATGCAGTCTGAAGATGATGCCCGCATAGTGGCTGCGATGCTTGAATCTCTTGGGGCAAATGCTACTTATGGCTTACCGGTATCAGGCAAGAAAGAACCGGAGTTATCACCGAAGGAGAACAAAAACACCACCCCGTTACTCTTCGTTTCTAGAAGGGGGTGATTGCCTTGTTAAGTTAAATTTCTAACATAGTGTATTTATATACACTGTTGATCCTGGTGGATGGGATCGAGTAGGATCGCGGTCACTGCTCCGGTAGCGACTGCCAAAAAAGCAAAAGCCGCTGAGAAGCGGCTTTTTGGGCGTATAAATCCACTGCCATAGATTTATACGGTAGATAGATTTTTTCACGGAACTATCTGGTGAGTATTTTAAATTCAGTTTCAGTAACTTTCAACACTTCTGAGTATAAAAACAACACTGAATACCACAAAAAAATCAAAGGTCATCAGTTGAGTTTTTTTGCTCGTCATAGCGGTCTTCTTTCCCCTTCACATAGCGCCATTATTGCCGAGTTCGCCAACCTGGCAGGGTCTACCGATGAATACATGATCCGTCGCTCATATGCTGATATGTCCGAGATTACAGGACGCAGTATTTCTACTGTGCGCCGGGCATTTGCTGAAGCGACGAAGTGCGGAATGCTTGTTAAGCAACATCAGGTAGCGAATAACAATGCCCAGGTGTGTAACGTATATCGGTTTACGACACAATTTCTCCACTTCATTCATGTAGCAATGGAGATAGGGGGTAAGCAGGGCATCAAATTTGCCAACGCCACAAAACTGGTTAAGCAGTTGATTTCAAAGGTTCGTTATTTTTTTGAAACTGGGAACCCCCTGTTCAAATTGAACAAGTCCCCCCATGTTCAAATTGAACAGCCAATAGAAAATAAGAGTCACTCTATAGCAAAAAGAAGAGAAAGATCATGCGCGGTTCAGCCAAAGGCTTCACCAGCAGATAGTTCTCAAGCGGATAATGGGGTACTGGATAAAAAACCAGTAATCAGGGAAGAACATACCAACCACTGCCTGGCGGCGGCAAAAGCGAGAGCTGCAAAGCGTCGTTCAGACGAGGGGCACGCAAAACGGCAGGCTCTGTATCGTACCGCTGAAAAGCTGGCAAAAAAATTTGCATGGATACGTAGTGCCGCTACCGCAGTGAATAAGCCTAAACAATCCAGTGCCCTGGATTTCTCAATGGATTATTCTGGCTCCCAGGGGTGTGCAACCATTGGTGAAGCCTTTGACCTGATGAAACAGCGTGGCTATCGGTCTGAATTTGACCGTGAGGATTGGTCAATCCCGGCGGGCTTTAGGGGATGACCTGTGTGTCTACAAAACATCCCAATGATCGGAAAATGCTCGCTCGATGATTTGTGTTAGAAAATTAATTTGCTGTTTCTAAATCGGAATGTATGATCTGCATCATCGACTGAAGTCATCCATTGCTGAAATTTTTAGTTGATCTTCCATGTTTTCAGGCTTATATTCATGCCGTCGTAGCAAATTCTGCGACCGGGTTTGACAGCCTGAATACTTACGCGGACAACCGCACATTTCCGATATTGCGGTATTTTTGTGTCCGTAAAACCACGTTACGCCCGAATTATGGTGGGGCGTGATGGGGAGGCTTCGGCCTGCTGGTTTCGTAAGTGCCAGTCTGTCAACCCTGTCACGTCCTGCCACCTGTTTGACAGCGGGTCGCAGGTTGTTTATCAACTTACGAGGCCGTAACTATGGTTAATGCCAATCCTTGCTCACGCCCAGAATTCATCTGGCGTTTCCACTCCCTGCAAAAACACTGCGATCACTTCGCAATTGCCGCAACCGAAAAAGAAGCCCGTTCTCTGATCCCTGATCAGTATGGTGTTCTTACTGGTCGTTTCTCTACTTCCCCACAACCAAACACTAATCCCTGGTATCGCAATATTACCAATCCCGGAATTGCGGAGGCACACTGATGGAAATCTGCATTCTTGAAAAGCCATCAATGACCAGCATTGAGATCGCGGAGCTGGTGGGAAGTCGCCCGGATAACGTTAAACGCACTATTGAACGCTTGAGTAAATCAGGTGTTATTCCACTTCCTCCAATGGAGGTTTCCGAAAATATCAATAACTTAGGATTTAAAGTTAAAAATTCACACTACGTCTTCGAAGGCGAGCAAGGCAAGCGTGACAGTATCATTGTCGTTGCGCAGCTTTCTCCCGAATTTACCGCCCGGCTGGTGGACCGCTGGCGCGAACTGGAAGAACAAGTACGCCAGCCGTTGACCGAAATAGAGATGATCGCCGCAATGGCTGCAAATGCAGTTCAGCAGCAAAAGCGGCTTCATGTTGTTGAGTCAAAGGTTAGCCAGGTGGTAGAAACCGTCGAGCAAATCAAGAAGGGCAACATGCCAGATGGTTACATTGGCTACCGCCAGCTGGCTGCGAAATGTGGCCTGACCGAAGCCAAATGCCGCAACCTTGTCAACGCTTACCGGATTCCCACCGATACACATGAGTTTTTAACTCCAGAGGGGGTATTGTCGCGTCGTTCCATCGTGGCCTTATCTCCCTTCATGAATGCTTTTAACCGGATGATGTCGGAGGCTGAACACCGAGGAAAACGCTGGTATCACCCCAAAATGGGGCAATTCCAGGTGATCGGTTGGGGAGGTGAGTGATGGACATCATGCAGGCGGTAAAAAAAATCAGGGAAGGACAGGCTGAAGTGTGCCGCCGTAAAGCATGGAGTGTTGGTGTATGGGCCTGGCCTGATAATTACTCTACTACCGGATGGTTTTGTATTAATGGACTCCAGATCCGGGAAGTTGATTTATCGACGGCTGATATAGTCGGTAATGATTGGATCGTGACTTGAAGCGTGATGCCCCGGCCTGGCCGGGGCTTTTTTCATGCCTCATTAGTTGAGGTTGCTGCGTCTCCGACTGGTAACAGAGCGGTATTGCGTGGTTCGCCAGCAGGCCAGCGATAGCCAGACACTCTTGATGTTGGGAATGCGCGAATATTAACCGCATCCCCCTGGTTCCCACCCAGGACAAGCAGATCGCCATTGGCGCGGCGTCCGACAACGAAGCCTACGTGCCCACCGCCTACGCGGGTAAATACAACGATACATCCGTATGCCGGTGTATCTAATTTCTCGCCCCAATCCAGATAGGATTTTGCCGACTCAAATCTTGTTGAGCGGATGCCTACACGTTCCAGCATTGCACCGACAAATGCTGCGCACCACGGCGTTTCATCGTCTTTAATTCCGCCGCGCTTGATGTCGCGCCAGAACTGAACGATTTCAGGGTTGTGTTTAGCGCCTTTTATTTCAGTCAGGCCAATGTGCTTACGGGCTTCAATTAGCCAGCGAGGTTCAATGTTTGCCATATTTTTCTCCCGGTCATGGGTTAATAAGTAGGCAAACTATGGGGAGTATGTGATTTTGACGGTAGTATCGTCCCCCTGAAAATAACATTCTCCATACCCTCTCAACCGTACCGCATAGCGGAATTTTTTACGGTTTAGAGGGGGAAATCCTTTGGACAAACTACTTCATTCAATCAGTGAAGCCTCCAGCTTAGGCGAACTGATTGAAATTGTTAGTCGGTTGCATAAATTACGTGCTGTTGCGACCTTTGGCGTCAGGAAAGCCGATGGCGTCAGTATTCAGAAAACACGCCGGGCAGCAAACAATGCCGCAGTAAATCTTCTTAATTCCCTTCCGCCCGGCTTCGATGGGGCGAAATTAACTGACGAACAACGTCAGATTCTTGCTGGGTATACCGGTGAAGGCGGCCTGACAGATGGTGAGGGCAGCCAATACGAATACTACACGCCACAGTTTATGGCTGAAGGTATATGGGATCTGTTTGCTGACTACGGTATTGATGGCGGGCACGTACTGGAACCATCAGCGGGCACAGGTATTTTCCAGGAGACAAAACGGCAGGGCATGATAATGACCAGCGCGGAACTGTCTCCGATTTCTGGTCGAATAAACCAGCTTTTGCACCCGGAAGACGATGTGAATATCGGGGCGTTTGAGGCGCTGGCGGCGAAAGATGCAATGTATGACCACGCTGTTGGTAACGTACCGTTTGGTGAAGGGCGTTCCGGCGTTGCCGGGCTTGATCCGGCATATGCAAACGAGAAGAACGTTGGCAATTACTTTGTGCTGCGCACGATCGACAAGGTTAAGCCTGGTGGGCTTATCGTATTGGTGGTGCCAAATGGCATGACCGATGGTACGAAATATAAAAAATTGCGCGATAAAGTCAGCCGTAAAGCGGAATTTTTGGGCGCACATCGTATGCCTTCCGGTACGTTCAGCGAATCCGGTACAGATACCGTGGTGGACGTATGGGTATTGCGTAAACACCCGGAAACCTTCCTGGAGATGATCCCCGACACGGATGATTCAACACTCAAATCGGCAAACGTCCTTTGGGATACCTTCCTCAAAGGAAAATGGTTTACAACCGAAGGGAAGCGATTTGTTTACGGCGACATGGAACGTACCAGCTTCCGCAATACCTTGGTGGTGAAAAAAGACGGTCGTGTATCCAATGAGTCGATGAAAACCGCGCTATCTCGTCGCTTTGATAGTCGCATCAATTGGGATTTGCTCGGCGTAACTACTCAGGCATGGCAGGGCGCGAAAGTGGGCGATAAACGCCTTGTAGGCGGTATCTGGCATGAGTTTGATGGTCTGAAATGGGTTAAGGACACGACAACCAAATCCTCCGCGCTTGATGTAAGTCGATATGGTGTTTCGACGTTTGGCGATCTGCAGATCGCGTTCCAGTCAACAAACGGGATTCTGGCTTTGTCATGGGACCAGATATCGGCGATCGCGTCCGACTATCCATCGGTTGTCAGTGATGAAGTGGCAGCAATGATTCGCTTTGCTGGCAAGCAGCGAGAAAAAGACAGGGAGCGCGTTATGCGCGGTGCGCTGATAGGTCAGTTGATCAACAAGGCACTTGATTTGCGTAACCTGGGTGTGAACGTTGATGACAAACTGGCAGATGCATCCCGCCTGGCGGCAGCAGAAGTTGCGAAGTATGGACCACCGCACGCCATTAAGCTGAATGGGCTTGCTGAAGCTGGCGCTAAAAACTGGATGACGTTCACTGGCAATGTGAAACAGGATGGTTCCACTTCTGACCTTCTGGCAGGGCGACTTGATGTAACGGATGGTGCTGCCGGTATTGACTTTACACGTCCTGAACAAGTGATAGCACATCTTTTCAGTGATGTAGCCCTTAATCCTATAACGCTGGGAGACTTTCGTGAGGCGTTTGCTGGTGAACTGCCAGAGGACGACGACGCGGCCCTTGAATACCTGGCGAAATTTGATGATATCGCTATTGATGGGTATGGCTGCCTGCTGCCGATGGACCGCGCCACCAGCGGCGATATTGCAACCAAAACAGCATTGCTGATGGGCTGGCGTGATGCGTCAACAGGTGAGCAGAAAGCGAACTTTGAGCGTCAGTTGGCGAAAATCGAAGAGAAACGTATTTTCACGCCACTAAATAAAGTCACCGTTAATCTGAATGCCCGCTGGCTGGATCGCCGCTTGATAAAAGAGTTCCTGGCAGAGCAGGGCTATGACGAGTTTAAGTACACTGAACCTGATCTGAAGGTCGTCGATGGCATTCTGGTATCTCCGGACGATTACGAAGGTAAGGACGGGGTATTTACCGGCTATCAGCTACGAACCGTAAACGGCAAAAACGGGAATGAGTTCAAGAAGGCCAACAATAAAGACGGCTTCCTGAACCAGTTAGAAAACTACCTGAACGGTGTTAAACCGCGTGGGCAGAACGCTAACGAGTACCTGGATAAAATTGCTCAACTGGAAGTTAGTTTTAACGACTGGTTACGCACTCACCCGCAGGCTGATCAGATAGCCCGCGAGTATAACGACGCATTCAATGGTTTCATTCCGTTCACGCATTCTGACGCACCGCTTGGCCTGGAAGGGCTTAGTGGAAAGCGCATTCCTCTTACTTATCAGAATGAAGAAGTTCGGCGCTTGTCAGAAGATGGGCGCGGCATCATGGGATTTGGTACCGGGCTGGGTAAAACCACGACCGCGCTTGCGCTTGAGGCGTATAACTTCGAAACAGGTCGCACTAAACGCACGTGTATTGTTGTTCCGAAGGCGGTTTATCAGAACTGGTATCACGAGGCACAGAGTTTCTACAGTGCTGATGCCTTTGCCAATATGATGTTTATCGGTTTGGATGAAGTTCGTGATGACAGCGGAAATATTCTGACCGCGCCGGTGCTTGATGAAAATGGCGAACCACGCCTCGACAGTAACGGGCAGCCTCTTACCAGAAATGTTGTGAAAGAGTCCGCCAGCGCCGTTATCGTTCAGCGCATGAACATGATCCCGTCGTCAAATTGGCGAACGGTCATCATGACAAAAGAACAATTCGCGTCTATCCCGCTACGAGAAAAAACCATCGAGGAGAACTCACAGCAAGCTGTCTTTAATGCTGTGGAAATGGGGCGTCTTGACCTGGCGTCCGGTAAACACCGTGATGCGCAGAAGAAGAACAAGATTAAGGATCAGGCCGCGAATACCGGTACAACGAAGAAGCAGAATATCCCGTACTTTGAGGATATGAACTTCGATAGCGTGATTGCCGACGAGGGGCATAACTACCGCAACTCCTTTAATGCCGGGCGTGAAGCGGGACAACTGGCATATTTGCCTAACCCGGCAGTATCCAAGATGGCCCGCGACATGGCTGTAAAAGCTGCGTACATGATGAAACGCAACAACGGGCGTGGTGTAGTCATGCTGACGGCAACTCCGCTGGTGAACAGTCCGATTGATGCCTTCAACATGCTGTCTACTGTCATTCCGCAGGAAGAGTGGATGCGCATGGGCATCATTACGCCTGATGATTTCGTTCGTGTGTTTGGCAAAACAGCCACAGTTCAGGTCCAGAAAATTTCCGGGGAAGTGGAAGAGAAGCAGGGGCTGGTGGGCTTCCAGAACCTTGACGGCCTGCGTGGTATTTTCCATCGTTGGACCACTCTGAAGACTGCTGCAGATGTCGGAGCGACGGTTAAAATTCCCGACATCATTGAGAACACCTTGCAGATCCCGATGACAGGGGAGCAGGAGATTGCTTATGAAGAGCTTCGTAAGCGTGCTCAGGAGTTAAGTCGCAATGATGAGCTGACAGTCGATGAAAACGGGCATATCACTAACGACAAACCGGATGATTTCATCTTCTCCATCATCCGTGACATGGACAAGGTTGCTATAGACCCGGATCTGTATGCCAGTGCGATTACATTCCAGTTCCCCGTTGAGCTTGCAGACCAGGTAAAAGCTATTGCTGATGCCTTGCCAAAAGTAGCTGGCGGTAAAGTGGCAGATGATGTTGATGAGGCCGAGGAAGACGGCGCTGGCGGGCTGGTCAGTACGCGTACCAGCAAGGTAGTGAAGACCGCTTTTAGTGAACATCCGACGCATGTTGAAATACGTGCCAGCATTGAACTGGAAGCTGAAATACTTAAGGCTATTGCGGCTGCCGGTATTGATATGCAGCAGGTATCGCACCCCATCCCGCCGAAGTATGCCGCGCTGATCGAAAATCTTCGTGAAGGTCTGAAGAACGGTAAGCAGATCGTCTTTATTGATGAAAAAGCCCAGCACCAGAAGTTGCGCCGTATTATCGCCAGTGCACTGCAAATGCCGGAACAGGAGATTGGCATTATCAATGCGACGACAGTTAGCCAGGCTGGCGGCATCAAGCTGAAGAAGGTGAATAAGCCGACCGAACCTACTCCAAACAAAAACGGTGAATACAAAGAAGGGGCATGGGAAACCTACTACAGCAAACTTGCCCAATATGAGGATTATCTCTCAGCTAAAAATGATGCTGGCCTTGAGGGCATGGAAGGTATTGCCGCCGACTATAACGAAGGTCGCACGCGTATCATAATCTGTAACAAGAAGGCTGAAGTAGGTATTAACCTGCACATCGGGACAACCGATATCCACCACCTGACACTACCCTGGACACCAGCCAGTATCGACCAACGAAATGGGCGCGGTGCGCGCGTAGGTTCACCGCAAGAGAAGGTCAATGTTCACTACTATTGTGGCAAAGGCACATTCGACGACTTCCGTCTGGATACGCTGAAACGTAAGAAAGACTGGATCAAGATGGTGATGACCTCCGACATGTCAGAGATCGCCAATGGTGATGCGGATGATGCTGATGAACGCGCCATTATGCTGGCGGCAAACCCGGAAGAACGCCGCGCAATCATGGCTCGCCAGGCGCAAGAGCGTGAAGAACGTCTGAAACTGAAAGCACAGCGCGAGGCCAACAATGCTCTCGATATCTACCTGAAAGCGGCAAACGCCGCCGGAAAAGATATCGGCATGATGGAGACAGAACTGAAAAGCGCGATGGAACAGATAGAGTATTACCAGCGCAATCTTGACGACCTGATAAAAGCGGGTACGAACAGGAATGGGCAAAAATACGCGCTTGAGCAGTTGAGTAGCTACAGAAAACGTGCGCGGGTGCTGCGGTTTGCGATCACCAGGGCAAAAGACGCGGATACCATAATGAAACGCTCTCGTGGTGATGTGGAGCGCGCTATTAAGTCTGGTGTGCTGGATATCAGTATCGATGTTATTCAGAACCCACAGGAATATATGCGCACTGACAAGAATATCCTGTTGCATAAAGGTAGTTATTACCGTGCAGTCATTGATGATCGCGAAACAACAGCGATTGTCCGGGTGGAAAAAATTGACGGTGAAAAAGCACAATACCTCTGCCGTATCGCCTGGCTGGATAGAGCAAGTCGTTACGCTCGAGCACCGGGGTCAATCGTTACATTGCCGTTTGACTCTGTGATTGAAGCGGTAACTTTTGAAGAGGGGGTAGCTGAATCGCGCGCAACGGCTGCGCGTGGTGTTCAGTGCCACCAGCTATCAACAATACTTACTCGCGATCAGTTCTATGATGCTATTCGCAATGGGGTAATGAATGTTATTGCTGGTAAACCTGGTAATGCATGGGGCGGTGGGTCAGCTATTAAATACTGGGCTTATCGCACAGATGATGGTCAGATCGCGCTGTCATCGACCTATGATGGCATGATAGGACAGAAAATCGGGCGTACATCGGATATTGCACCAGAGCAGTGGATTTACCCTGATATCAACAATGAGGCGCTGAAGCGTGAAGTGGCAAAAATACAAGCCAGTGATAATCCGCTGAATATCGTGGACGGAGAGGGATTCCTCCAGGCATTGTATGGGTATGATTACATCCAGGGAATGCAGGCATGGGGCGCACAAGCAACGATGGATGATGTTGCCCAGGAGTTCGAAAACTGGATGGCTGGGCGTGGTCTGTCAGGTCGTTCGCTTAATAAAGTCACTTCTGAAGATATTCTTAGCTTGTTCCGTAAACCGTCCGGAGAAGGTCTGGAATCATTCTGGAGGACCGTGCTGGCATACCGTTTATTCCAGGGCAGGATGAAAGCCTTTAGCAATATCGATGATATTGAACGGATGTTTAATCAGGTCAAGATCGCGAAAATTAAGGCGAAGATCGAAAAAACACGTTCTGCGCTGGTGGCCTGGCGCGATGCATTGTTTGAGCAATATAAATCACTCAGTGATGCAGATGGATGGGCGGCATTGGAACAGCTGGCGAATAATGGGGTAGATGGAGCGAAACTCGCCATTGTTCAGGCTGATAACCCCTTGGAATCACCGGCAGCACAGTGGATTAAGGTTGGGGCTGTCATCAATGCATTTGATGAAAAACACATTAGTAAGGACGATTTTGCTGATGCTGTTTCTGTTAATCGCCTGGTAGAAATGGCTACCCGTCGCGCCCGTGAGTTGAAAGACGGCGACTATGTGAATGAGTTGCCGGATGCGCTCAAATCGGCAACGTGGCAGGACTATGTATCGCTGAAAAACGGCGGGGCCACTGAATCAGAGATCGCGAAAAGGCTTGAGCAGGCTGAAAGCAAAAGAGAAGAGCAGGCGGCAGTGGCTGAAGCCAGAGCTGATGAAGCGGCGAATGATGACTATATCATTGTGGTTAATGATAAGCCGATTCGCGCTAAGGCGCGTGTTCGCGGGCGCTGGTGGAGCGTCAGCGAAGACGTTGGCGCGGTTTATCTCATTGCCGACCAGCCAGGTTCCTCGACAATACGGAACGCCAAAGACGCGATTAAGAAGATTGGCGGGCGTTTCTGGAATTTTGAAGCAAACCCGGTTGCTGATGTGAACTTTGACCGTCCGGCGTGGATGGTATCTACGCGTTACTCGGTAGATGAACTGCGTAAAATAATCGCCGATGCGGCCTAACAGATAAGGAGCGGCCCCAACCGGGGCCGAATTTGAATGACGACACTAATTGACACTGTAAAACCGACGGAATCCTACCTTGAGGAAATCTTGCCGCAGGCGCTCAATGGCAGGAGTGAAGAAGAATACCTGACAGTTTATCTTGATGGCATGGTAGAAAGACTGAAGAAAAATCCACAGCTTTATCACCTTTATGGTCCGTGGTGGCCCGCGCTCAAAACGATATTGCTGGAGCGCGGCGACATATCATTTGGACAAGTTGTAGATAGTGATGTGGCAGAGATCTACAAAATGAGTCGCCCGGCGCTTACGGTTTTGGCTGGGCATCTGTATTCGAGCGATCGCCTGGAAAATGACGCGGTATACAATCCCGTTCATGCTCTGGAAGTCGCACCTTATGCTGATGATACAGAGCCATACGTGTACATAAGTTACGACGAGTCTATAGAGAAATATCGAATCATGGGGTAGCCATGCGAAAGAATCGTAGGTTTACGGTCGAAGACCTAAAGGAATATTCCATATCGAAGGGGTATGTCCTTGAGTTCCACCGTTACAAGAAGGTTTTTACGCTGCGAAAAGCAGAAAACCCAGCGAGCTGGAGCTGGGTATACTTCCCTCATACAGAAGACAAACTGGTAGAGCTTGTTGATGATTTAACCTATGAAGGGTGGTTGATCGCAATCGACAAGACAATCACAGAAATATCCGAACAGGATAAAATAACCCTTTAAAAATAACAGGTTGGGTAAATGCCATGCGATTTACCCTCCTTGTTGATTAAGGTCACTCTTTACTCTAAAAGCAAATCCGACCTGTTGCATATAGACCATCCTTGAGTAGTATCTCTCTTGTTTTACAAATCTAACGTTGTTGTTATTATTTCGCATATTTACTATCAATGGGTGTGTTAGAAAAATAGCGCGAAAGAGAAGGCGTCGCAGTGAATATTCTGAAACATCCCCACATGCCGCAGCTCTTAGAGAACTGGAGAAAAACCCAGATCTAATCAAAAGGAACCATGAGCATTACGAGCAGGTTCGCGTCCTGGACTGGTTGTATCGCAATATGCGTTATGTGTATGAGCATACTCACGCCACTCCAAACGGTGGCCTGCGAGGCATAAGGACGGCAATAAAAATGGTGGCAGAGGGCCAAAAGAAGGGATATCCCGATCTTTCTATAGACCTTGCTTGTGGGGGATACCACGGAATGCGCATTGAGATGAAACATGGGAGAAATCGCCTGACTCCCGAACAACTCGTCTGGATGACCCGCCTCACTGAAGCCGGTTACTACTGCTTTGAGGCGCGCAGTGCCGCTGAAGCCATAAAAGCTATCACGGAGTATGTTTGTCTTGATTAAACGGAGAAATCGTTTTGCGTTTACTTAACGTGGCAGAACTTATCCCTGCAGGAACTAATGCTATCGCTCGTCGTCGCTCATGGCAGCAGGCTCTATGTATTGAGATCTCGAAACGTATCAATGGAAGTTTTGAAGCTCGCAATATTGTTACTGGCGATAAGGTTCACATAACCCCGGAAAGTGCAAGCGCTGATGATTGGGAGTTTGTACATTGAGCAAAAAATATTATGTGAGTCTGGCGTTCGCTGACGATGCGGGGAGGACGCGGAGTATCACGTTGAGCACGCCGGTTAAGGCTGTGACAGCGCCGTTAATCCGTGAAGCTCTCAGAGAGCTGGAATTGGGGGAAAACTCGGCACTGTTGTCGGTTAGTTGGTTAGGGAAAATGTCAGAGAAGCAATACGTGAATGGAGTTACCCCAATAACAGTAATGAGGCTACTTTCATTGCTGCAATGGGCCATCGTACCTGTATTTATCGCGTATCTTATTTATCAGGCTGCAACACAGTAATTGCATAAAAACCCGCCAATTAGCGGGTTTTTTGTTTATTGCATCTTCCGATACCGCCATCAAACTAATAAAATATGTTAGAAAACTAATTTAACAAGGTGACGGGAACAGCAATGAGTCAACACACTGATACTTCTAATCTGGAAATTATCTCGACAGCAATTGAAACGCTGCGCACACAAATCGCTCTTATACAGAAACGGAATCCGGGTGATGACCTGTCAAAGCGACTGCACGAGAGTGTCATTGCCACTACAGATAACCTGGTGGCGGAAATCAACAAGCTGCTTGATGATGGGGCAGTTGATTACAATAAGCTGGTGGATCAGTTTGAGGAATACCAACAAGCCGTTAATGATGGCTTGATCCGTTTTTCACAAGTCACAGGCGTATCAGCGACAGTTGAAAGCCTGGGCGATGCAGTTAATCAATTTGCCGCGAATATGCGTAATGAGATCGGCAATCTGGAAGCGCGTCTTGAACAGGCAAATACACTGCGTAAATCTGCCGAAGCTGATTTGAACCGTTACAAAAAAGACTATCCGCCCAGCCTGACAAAGCGGCTGGATGTTGCGGAGAAGGATAACCGCACGCTGAAAAGAGAGCGCCGGGAACTAAAAGAGCGTTTAACCAAGCTCAATCAGCAATGCATTGATTATCAAGGCGAAGGCGTCACACTGCGTAAAAAGTTGGCTACAGCGCAGAGCATTATCGAAACATTAAAGCGAGAGTGCTCACAGCTTGGTCACGATCTGAACCGTGCTTGTGGCATGGGACAAAGACCAGAGACATTTCCACTTATGTATGACGGAAGGGATGCCATTGCCTACATCCATGAGTATCCGCACGGCCTGGTTGCGGAAACTGGGCAGCGTGGCGAAGCACTGCTGACGGCTAATTACCATCAACAAATCAGAACCAATCGCCTGTTAACGATGGATGTGATCCCATCGGTATGGGGAACGCCGCTTTACTATCGCCTGCCGGGCTTCGAAAAGGACTGGAATACCGACATAGACGAATGTCTCGCAGATAAAATTATGGCGTACCTGGAGACGGATTTTCCGCGCTTATATCGCCGGATTATGGACTCTAAGGATGCGCCAATCGATGAATTAAAAATGCGTCCGGAGACGCTGGAGGCAATCAAGCAGACGGAGTTTGATACTGTATTCAGTGTGGCTTGCATTCCAAGCTGTTTCCATGAAAGCATTCCGTTCATGCAAGGAGATCGTCGTCAGGAAATCATTGACGCTTGCCGGGTATGGGCGAACGAATGGGATAAGAAGAATGGGGGTGTAGAAGATCTTTACGGGAAATAATGTGTTAGAAATCTAAAATCACAATTCGAATGTATTGATTGTGAAGGTAACTTAACATAGAATTTTCCTTGCTGGTGGGCGGTACCCACGTTTCGCTTGCTGGGCTTGATAGTCACTTATTGGTTATTGTTTACCCACCAGCATTTAACAAATTAAAGTGTTAGAAAAGTATAGTAACGCAAGAGCACGCTTTGGCACCGTGCAGGCCAAAGTTCAGTAGGTTTAGTGCGGAAAGTGGTTTCAGAGAGAGCACTTTGCGGAGTAAACGACAATACATGTTGAGCCACGGAAGGTCTTTTTAAGGTGTTCATTGATGATGGTCCGGCAGAGAGTAACGGTACATGCTGCATCTAATCATCAATGCACATCTTCAACATTAAGGAGGCATAGGGATTTTTGTGGCGGTTACCTTTTGCCCTGAGTCTCCTTAATGTTGCAGTAATGCACCTATGCGGATGTGGCCTTGCATTGTGTCTTGAAAGAATGGGGTAAGGCCGGGGATATCCCCAGGGGGAGGCACCCCCGCTGCAACGAACAGCCACAGACGGCAGTCGAGTGATGGAAACGTGCAAAGACTTTAAACCTCGTTACGGCTGGCGTGGCAAACGCGACAACCGAGACAGAGCGGTGACGGGCGGAGAGAGTGCCGCATCAAGAAAGAAGCCGACTTGTGATCCCTTTCAGCGGGCATTTGAAAGTGAATCCAGCTCAGGCAGTCGGCTTCTTTCTTGTGTGAGATGTAGCGTATTTGCCCATCTTCGGGTGGGCTTTTTTAGGGTTTTCGTCATGGTTAGCGACTTTGCGGCGGTTTAGAAACCGACCATTAAAGTAAATGCAAACGATGATCTGATGATGGTAGCGGCCTAAGAAGCCAGACGCCACGGGGTATGAGTCGTCCCCCGTCAAAAAATCGACCGCAGAGTGTCCCCGTCTGTGTATTAGGGAACGGGGAGGCATAACAGGCAAGGGCGCTGGTGTGATTAACCAGATGAATGAGAAGGGTCAGGTCTTTCTGGTCAGCGCCCTTACCTGTTACGTCCCTCCCGCGTAACAGCCATTGCTTAATGGCATCCTGGGGGAATTTCTTGTAACGGGTATATCCCGTCATGCTGAAGGCGCTAATCACGCTGGAAGCCAGGGTTATGCATCCCCTGTTACTGAATTGCAGCCAGGGCGCGGTGCGCCGAAAAGCATACGGAGGTGGAAGCCCTCGCCGGAGACGTACCCGGCACAGTGGTGGTGTAGCTCAGTAGGATAGAGCAGCAGCCTTCTAAGCTGTCGGTCGGTGGTTCGAATCCACCCACCATCGCCAATTTAGGGGAGTTAGTCCGTAGGGGTAGCGGGGTAGACTGTAAATCTACTGTCATTGCGACTCGGATGGTTCGACTCCATCACTCCCCACCAAATTGCCGGTTTTGCTCAGTTGGTAGAGCGCCTGCCTTGTAAGCAGGATGTCAGCGGTTCGAGTCCGTTAACCGGCACCAACACAACAGGTAAGGGTATTTTGCGACGTCGGAGATCGCCGAGCTTGGCAGAGGGTTCGAATCCCTACGAAGTACCCTTACCGTTGTGATGAATGCGCAGGCTGATGCGCGAAAGACATTGCAGCTATTGCGGAAAAGAGCTGTCCGGCGGGGCAATTAAACGCCCGTGAGAGTCTGAAATAACCGCAAGCCGGAGATCAGCACCGGTCATCACAACACAACAGGTAAGGGCATTCTCCTTATGGGGCTTGGCTTAAATGCATCGAGTGCTCTTACCGTTGTGATGAAGTGCAGCTCTTAGAAGCAACCAGAAGATAAGCATCTGGCTTCACAACATAAACCGCAGGAACGACCAATAAACGGTAGTCCGTATGGAGAACACCCCGTTGAGGAAGAGGCCTGGCCGGAACCGTAACCGGCACTACAACGTTGAGAACACTGGCGTAACGGGGTCATATCCCAATCTATGAATAAATGTTGCGTTGCCGCGTGACAACCAGTGTTCTCAACATTGTGGTGAATGCACAGGCTGATGTGCCGCAACTACAGTAGTGCGCGCTTTGCGGGGCTTGCTACAACCCTGTGTCGGAGTTCAGCACCGACCATCACAGTTTGATTCTCTGGCATGAGCATAACGCTGAAATAAGTCCAGTCTGGTGCGGTCTGATCACCCGCCGTTAGCTCCACGAAACGGAGCGCACAACAGGTAAGAGTATTTGTAGAGTTCGACTCTCTACCGTGGGCTTTTTCCCGCGATGCGAGCCATAAATGCTCTTTCCGTTGTGGTGAATGCGCGTTGCTGGCGCGCAAGTCCGCCCTATGGCAACGAGGCGGCGTAGTAAATATCGATGCCTCAGTCATCAAGCGTACTGACCGGCCTTATGGGCTATGAAAAAAAGAGGCGCAGTCGGCGATCAGCACCGACCATCACAATCACTGGAGAGTAGGGAGCATGGTGCTCAAGCGGTCTTGAAAACCGTCCCATTGCGCAAGCGATGATGGTTCGATTCCATTACTCTCCGCCAGTGCAACGTTAAGAGTATTTGGCTAATTAAGCGAATGC
>Ga0153943_1000152_pt1 | contig 24059 bp, 26 predicted proteins | sample TSNJ027MetaG_FD_104721 | JGI IMG/M metagenome (GOLD analysis project Ga0153943, IMG submission 104721) | Attine ant fungus gardens microbial communities from New Jersey, USA - TSNJ027 MetaG | ecosystem: Host-associated > Fungi > Mycelium > Unclassified | place: USA: New Jersey, Brendan T. Byrne...
ACCAACGACTGATAAACGATATGCTGCCCGATGATGAAACAGGAAAAGCCGCTATCTGTGCTGAAAATGTGTATGATATTTGGGCAAGTAAGGACAAAATCACACAGCTCATTTTTTGTGATTTATCCACTCCGCATTATGATGGTAAATTTAATGTGTATGATGATTTGAAGAAGAAACTGATTGCAAAAGGCATTCCCGATGAACAAATCGCCTTTATTCATGATGCCAAAAATGAAACGCAGAAAAAAGAAATGTTCGCTAAAACACGCATGGGACAGACAAGAGTTTTAATCGGCTCTACGCCGAAAATGGGTGCGGGTACAAACGTGCAGGACAAGTTAAAAGCCACCCATAATATCGACTGTCCGTGGCGACCTTCTGATTTGGAACAACGTGCCGGACGTATTATACGGCAAGGCAATGAAAATCCCGAAGTTGATGTTTTTAGTTATGTCACGGAGGGGACTTTTGATGCTTACCTCTATCAGCTTGTCGAAAATAAGCAGAAGTTTATCGCTCAAATTATGACCTCAAAATCGCCTGTGCGGTCTGCCGAAGATATCGACGAAATGGCATTATCCTATGCGGAAATCAAGGCACTTGCAACGGGCAATCCATATATCAAGGAAAAAATGGACTTGGATATGCAGGTTGCCAAACTTAGAGTTATTAAGAGCAGTTACCTTGATAACAAATATGCTCTTGAAGATGCTGTCTTAAAGCAATACCCACAGCAGATTAAGATACTGGAGGAACGCATTGCCGGCTACAAGGCAGACATGGCACAGCTTGAAACAAATACCCATCCTAACGAAGATAAGTTTTCGCCTATGACTGTTGGGGATAAAACCTACACCGATAAGGGCGAAGCGGGCAATGCTATTCTTGCCCTGTTTGAAACAAAATCCAGTCCCGCCCCGGAGGTGATTGGCAGTTACCGTGGCTTTACTATGGAACTGTCTTTTGACCGAGAATGGATAATCACTTTAAAAAATCAACTTAGTCATAAGGTATCGCTTGGCAAGGACAATTTCGGAAACATTACCCGTTTGGATAATGCTTTTGACACGTTCCCGACTAAACTTGTCGGGTGTGAAGAAACGCTTGCCAATACCAAAACACAGATGGAAAATGCCAAAACCGAAGCGGCAAAACCCTTTCCGCAGGAACAGGAATACAAGGAAAAATCCGCTCGGCTTGAAGAACTTGGCGTTTTGCTTAACATGGACGAAAAAGACAGCGAATTGATTGACGGTGAGCCGGATGAAGAAAATGCAGAGCCGGAACGAAAGGATAAAGGGCGGGAACGGTAATTTGCACATTTGTTATTGTTTTTAAAAGTGGGTATATTATTATTAAAACTGACAAGAGGTGATAATGTTGAGTGATACTTTTTACGATTTACCCGAAAGAATAGCAGATGCTTTCCCCGAAATTGACAGCGATATAGTGACGGATATGTTGGAGCATAACGAGGAATACGCCAAAATGCGAAAACAGATTGATACCATGCAGAGAGAACATCCCTTTATCGTTGCTGTAACCGAGGGCGAAGCCGCCGTTTCCCTTTCTGCCGAGGAACATAAAATCTTGGCAGACTATTTCAATCTGTATGTTGAGATGACAAATATGGAACGACAGCAAATCTATTTCCGTGGGCATACGGACAGCTTTGCGTATCTTAAAAAGATGGGTGTAATTTAGCGAACGGCAAGATGGTCAAGGCGGCGTTAAAGAATCAACGCCGCCTTGATGAATTATGTGGAAAGTTTAAAGAATGATGATTATAACTATAACGTGCTACTATAAGCAGGCTTTAAAAATTCATTTTTTTTATATAACGAGAAGCTGATGTTCGCATTAAAGCGATAAGGCGCAGCAAAATTAATAGCTGTGAAAAATTGTTGGCAAGAAGTTAAGGTAGTAAATTTATATTTCCAAATATTAGGTCTTTTTTTAAGTAGCCGCAAAGACACGGCTGCTTTTTTTATTTTTTTTGCCCTCTTGACAAATCTGCTCTTTCTGGATATACTGTATATGTGATTTACAATACAGTACGGAGGTGAGGGTTTGGAGGTCGTAATATCGAATAGTTCCAGTCTACCGATTTATGAGCAAATAAAGGAACAGGTTAAGGCTCAAATACTATCGGGAGAATTAACAGAAGATGAAATGCTTCCCTCGTTGCGGCAGTTGGCAAGGGACTTGAAAATTAGTGTGCTGACTACGACAAGAGCATACAACGAGCTTGAGCAAGAGGGCTTTATTACAAGCCGACAAGGTAAAGGCTTCTTTGTTATGTCGAGCAGTTCTAATCTTATCCGTGAACAGCTTATCAAGGAAGTGGAAAACAACCTGAACAATGCAATACAGGCAGCGCAAAGAGCATCCATGCCTGATGATGAAATTATCAGCCTTTTACGGCTTTTGTTGGAGGTGAAAAATGATTGACAACTACTTGGAATTAAAGGGCGTTAGTAAGAGCTTCCCCGGCTTCAAATTGGGTAATATCAGCTTGTCTTTACCAAAAGGGTATATCATGGGGCTTGTCGGCCCGAATGGAGCGGGAAAGACAACAACGATACAGCTTATTCTTAATATGCTGGAAAAAGACACAGGCGAGATTTTAGTTTTCGGCAAGGATAATATGAAAAACGAAAACGCTATAAAGCAGGATATTGGCGTTGTGTTCGACAGTATCTTTTATGTGGATAGCTGGACGATAAAGGACACGGAAAAAGCAGTATCTATTTTCTACGAAGAATGGAGCCATGATGTTTTCAACGAAATGGTAAAACGCTTTAATTTACCGCAGGGAAAAAAAGTGGGCGAGTTTTCGCGTGGTATGCAAATGAAGCTAATGCTTGCTTGTGCTTTTTCACATAACGCTAAACTTCTTATACTTGACGAGCCGACAAGTGGGCTTGACCCTGTTATCCGTGACGAGTTTTTAGAAATTCTGCAAGAGTATATAAAAGACGGTGAAAGAAGTGTTTTGTTCTCTACTCACATTACAACAGATTTAGAGCGAGTTGCCGATTACATCACAATTATTAATCAAGGCAAATTGGTATATACCGGCAGCATGGAGGACTTAATGGGCAGTTACCGTCTTATTAAAGGCAGAGTGCGAGATTTGACAGTAGAGCTTGAAAAAAGCATTATCGGTTTGCGGAAAACTGATATGGGATTTGAGGGGCTTATCGACGCGAAAGAAGCGACAAAGTATAAAAACTGTGTCCTTGATACTGCGACGATTGACGATATTGTTATCAGAATTAGCAAAGGGGGCGCAAATCAATGAACGGATTCATAAAGATGGCTAAACTCGATTTTGCCACAATGAAATCACAGTTTTGGGCATATTTGTCTTTGGTGGCAATCATAGTATTATTTTGGACTATGGGTTCATCGGTTGTTCTCTTGTGTACGAGCGGTGCGTGGTTCACGGCTCTAATGGCAATCAACATTTTCGCCATACAGGAAAAAAACGGGCTTGACCGCCTGTATGGTTCAGTTTCCGTAAAATTAAAAGAAATTGTTCTTGGCCGATATGTTTTTATGTTTCTGAACTACCTTATGGCATTCTTTGCAACTATCATTCTTTATTTTGGCGTTGGGCTATTTCTAAATGAGATATTGTATATAACTGATGTTATCACTGGGTTCAGCATATCTTTTTTAATGTTTTCCGCAATTACAGGAGTGCAAATGCCTATGTTTTTCAAAATGGGCTACACAAAAGCGAAAGTATGGGGCTTGGTTCCTTTTATAGCGGTTTTGGCTTTGTCAATAGCTATTCAATCATTTGCAAACACGCCGCTATCCGGGGTTGTTGCGTTTATGCAATCGCATAAAGACATTTTGATTATTGGAGGTATACTGGCAAGCTGTATTATCCAATTCCTTTCATATCGGATAGCAGTTGTTGCTTATCGCAAACGGCGTTAAAGGTGGGGAGCATATGAAATATCAGTATTTTAAACGAGAGGGGGTTTTGTCATGCGGACACTAAAATGGGTTATTGTATTTGTTGTATCAGTAGGGGTTGGTACGTTTATTGATATAAACGTATTGGAAAAGATGGACATAAATATTTGGTTGTCCAGAGGCATCGGTTGCCTTGTTACTGTGATTATAGGACTAATAATGTATCATTTCTTTTTGGAAAAAAAGACTTCCCAATAGTATAAGCATAATGAGCGCCTTTGTCTCCAAAGGCGCATTATAAGTATACTACATAGCCGATTGGTTTTCACCTTGAAAATCAGTCGGCTTTTTCTATTTCAAGGAGGTGAAATTGAACTATGCCATATATACAGCCGGAGGTGATTGTAGAAGCGAAGAAAGTAGATTTGCTGACCTATCTTCAAAACTACGAGCCGCAGGAGCTTGTTCATGTGAGCGGTGGCGAGTATACGACAAAAACGCATGACAGCTTGCGAATTTCAAACAACGGATTATGGAATTGGTGTTCGCAGGGTATCGGCGGCAAAACGGCTCTTGACTATCTCATAAAAGTCAAGGGTTTTTCTTTTTTAGAAGCTGTTGAACAGATTGTAGGGCATACCGCAATCGACCTGCCCGTCCTTGCCCCCAAAAAGGAGAAATCCCCGAAAGTGCTGATACTTCCAAAGGCAAACCGATGTGCTACCCAAGTGGTCAACTATCTTGAAAATCGCAGAGGAATTGACAGCAAGATTGTGGATTTCTGCATTGAAAGCGGGCGGCTCTATCAAAGTTATCCGTATCACAATGTTGTTTTCATTGGCTATGACAGGCAAGGTACAGCGAGATATGCGAATTTGCGTGGTATCGGCACGAACTTCAAGGGCGAAGCGAACGGGAGCGATAAACGTTTTTCATTCGGCATCCCTGTCGAGCAGAAAAACGAAACACTCCATTTGTTTGAAAGTGCCATTGATTTATTGTCCTATGCGACCCTGCTAAAGATGGACGGTGAAAACTGGCGGTATGAAAATCTACTATCCCTTGCAGGGATATATCAGCCAAAAAAATCTGTTGCGGAAAGCAGATTGCCAATAGCCTTAACACAATATTTGACCGATTATCCCCATATCAAAAAGATTGTTTTACGGCTCGACAATGACCCGAAAGGCAGGCTTGCCGCTAACACAATTAAAACTATTTTACCGAAAGAATACGATGTGTCGGTTGACTTTCCCCCTCAAGGAAAGGACTATAACGATTGCCTTTGTGTGCGGAAAGGCATACCGATAACGGCGAAAACAGAAAAGGAATATGCACGGTGAATGTTCTTTTTCAGTCGGTTACGCTCTTACTGAAAAACTCCGCAGGAGTGAATGTAACATACCACCAAGCATCGTGTATGGTCACCCATACACAACTTGTTAGGGGGAAAATCCCCCCAATCCCCCCGAAAAGAAAGGATGAAATATTATGTATGAATTTTTGTTTTTTATAATCGGCACACTTATCGGCAGTCTATTCGGCGTTGCCTTTATGTGCCTTTTTCAAATCAATAAACATAGGAAGGATAATGATAAATGAGAAAAAGAAATTGCCGTGTTCAAGTACGGCTTGACGGAAAAGAATATCAGCATTTTATGAAAGCGGTTAAAAAATCGGGATTGTCGCAGGAGGTATATTTACGGCATCTAATTAACGGTATCGTTCCCTGCAACGCACCACCGCCCGACTATTTTTCAATGATGAAAGAATTGCACGGTATCGGGAACAGGCTAAATCAGATTGCTATTAAGGCTCATTCGCTGAATGTCATGGATGTTAAGCGGTATGACGAAACCCGTCATATGCTTGTAAATGCAATCGACAAAATTACGGATGCGGTAACGATGCCGAAACCCTTGTAACATGGCAACCACATCAATATGGAGTGTTAAAGGTTGGCTTGGTAAGGTTGTTGTCTATGCCGAAAATCCCGATAAAACAGAAAATCCAAAATTCTTTGAAAAGCAGAACATGACCGATACCGATACGCAGAATTTAGTCGATGTTATAGATTATGCGGTGAATGATGAAAAGACGAAAAATGAGAAATCAATCCTTGATGACGAAGCTATCCCCATTATGGAACGGTTTGTTTCGGGTGTGAATTGCCTGCCCGAAAATGCAAGAACAGCTATGCTCAAGGTTAAAAAACAGTTTGGAAAAGAAGGCGGTGTTGTAGCCTACCACGGTTATCAATCTTTCGCAGAGGGTGAAGTCACACCCGAACAGGCACATGAAATCGGTGTAAAATTGGCAGAGATTTTATGGGGCGAAAAACATCAAGTGATTGTTGCGACCCACCTTGATAAAGCTAATCACTTGCATAATCATTTTGTCGTGAACACCGTTTCTTTCAAAGACGGAATGCGATACTACCGTTCCGAAAAGGATTACTATGATATGCAAACACAGTCGGATAAACTTTGCCATGAATATGGCTTGTCCGTTCTGCCAAATCCCAAAGGGAAAAAGTCAAAGCATATCGCTGAAATCAAAGCCGAAGAAGCCGGACTTCCTACCTTGCGGGGAATGATTAAAAATGATGTTGATGCCGCCATCGCACAGTCCATGACCATGAAACAATTTTTTGATAATCTCAAAAAAATGCACTATGAGTATGACATCAAAAAATATATCTATGTAAGACCACAGGGCAGACCGTATTTTTTTAAACTGGAGCGTAATCTCGGCGTTGATTATTCCTATGAGGGTATCAAAAACCGCATCCTTGCACAGAAGCGAGCAGAGCGACCATTTCCCGATTTTTACAGACCGCCGAAACAGTACAAGCTGAAAGGCAGTTATAAAAACACAAGAAAAATAACAGGGTTTCGGGCGTTGTATCTGCACTACTGCTACAAGTTAGGCGTTTACCCGAAAAACAGACCGCAATCCAAAAAACGCATTCATTGGTTATTCCGTGAGGATTTAATCAAGATGGATGCCATATCAAAAGAAGCAAAGCTGCTCGTGGTAAACAAGATTGATACCGCCGAGCAGCTTTCTTTATATAAAGACACTTTGGAAACGGAAATGACAGCCTTGACCGACAACAGGAAACAGCTTTATAAAAAATCCCGCACTGTCGGTATCAAACAGGATGAAGCAAAGCTGTTCGAGGTTAAAGGCGAGATTTCTACCACTTCAAAAAGGCTTGGTGTTTTGCGAAAGGAAGTGAAGCTATGTGATGATATTGCCGTTCGTTCCGGCGTGATAAAAGAAAAACTCCAAAAAGTCCGTGAGGACGAAAATTCTGAAAGAAAGGAAATGGTGAAACATGAACAACTCAGGGGACTCCGCAGAACAAATCGTTAGAATGAGTTTAGAGGGTGTTGAGATTGCCGCTAAAATTACTGGCTCGGCGGCTAAGAATATCGCCGCAATGCTCTACTCCATCTTGAAAAATAAGGACAAGAATAAAATCAAAGGCAGGGCAAGGCTCACATCAATGCTGAAAAGCGGTAAGGAATTAAAGGTTTTTACCGTCAGCGAGAAAAACCTCAAGCAATTTATGACGCAAGCGAAAAAATACGGTGTTGTGTATTGTGCCTTGCGGAATAAAAAAGCGAATAAGGACGGACTTGTGGATGTTTTAGTCCGTGCCGAGGATGCAAGTAAAATCAACCGCATCGTTGAACGCTTTAAACTTTCTGCTGTCGATACCGCTACCATCAAAAATGAGATTGAAAAGACCAAAGGAAATAAAGCTGCCGAAACTGCTGAAATATCTGAAACCGCCGCACCCGAAGCGGTCAATGATGATGCGTTGCTTGACGAGCTTTTAGCGAAACCCGACCCAAAGGAAACACAGCCGCCCGAAAAAGCCATGCCGACAAAAAGCAAGGACGATATATTGCTTGATGATGTTATGGGAAAACCGCAGCAAAAGGAGCAGTCAGCACCGCAAAACCCCCAGACGGCGAAGACGGAAAAATCCCCTCCGTCCGAGCCTACCTTAAAGAAGCAAGGCAAAACCGCCGAGGGTACTACTAAGTCTGATAAGCCTTCCGTTCTTGGGGAATTAAAGGCGATTAAGACAGAGCAGAAAGAAAAAGCGGAAATGCCTGCACAGGATAAAGCTATTTCAAATAAGCCTACTCCTTCAAAGACCCCCGAACACAAGCAACCCACTACCCGAAAGAAAAATAAAAATAAATCGAAAGGAAGATAAAGATTATGAATAATTTTGATGATATTTTAAATACCCCCGAACAGCCCGTACCACAGGACAACAGCGGTAAACAGCCGTGGCAGATTGAAGCGGAGGAAAACAAACAGTCTGCTTATGCCATGATAGATAAGACTTTGACAGAGTTTTCAGAGGGCGGCGGTAATCTGCAAAGCTATTTGGATGTGCAGAGTAAATTTGACCGCTACTCTGCCCGTAACGCCCTGCTTATTATGGAACAAAAACCCGATGCCATAAAAATCGGTGATTACGGTTATTGGAAAGATAACGGCATTTTTATTAAAAAGCAGGAACGCAGTAACCCCATTCTTATCCTTGAGCCGGGCAACGAGTACACCCGTGAGGACGGCTCAGTCGGTCAGTATTACAACGCCAAAAAGTTATATGACATCACACAGACCACAACAAGGGAAAAAGCACAGCCTACGGTCAACCGTGATGAGCGGTTGCTCTTAAAGGCACTTATCAATAATCCCCCCGCCCCAATCAAAACGGTAGATGAATTGCCAAACGGTGTCGGAGCGTTTTACGACCATGACACAAACGAAATCGGGGTGCGAAAAGGTATGGATGCAAGCGACATTTTCAGAAGTGTATCATTGGAACTTGCCCACGCCGAACTTGCGGCAGGAAATGAGAATTATACCCGTAACGATGCAGGCATGAAAGCCTATTGTGTTTCGTATATGCTCTGTAAAAAGAACGGTATTGATACCAAAGGCTATGATTTGAGCCGTCTGTCAAATGTGTTTGAGGGTAAAGAAACACAGGAAGTCGGTGCGGAACTTTCCGAAATTCGTGATACGGCTCACAGCATTTCATCCCGTATGGCAAAAGTGCTTGAGCCTGCAACCAAAGCACCAAAACAACAGGGACAGGAGAGATAATCTATGACTAAAGAACAAAAACGATTTTTGGCTCTTAATGAGGAGGAATACGGCGTAGTCGTGAATGCTCTTTATGATATGCACAACGATTTGATTAAGGAGGAACGCCCCACGGATGCGGTTGATGACCTCATTCTGAAAACCATTGACGCCCCATCAAAGAAAGTGAAATGCAGATGCGATGAAGCGAGATGATTTAAGAAGTAATCTCTTGCTTTATTCTCTTGGTCTTATCCCTGTAATATGGTTGGCTCTGCTGATAGCACCTGCTATCGCCGGAGGAATTCCCGAAATCCTGCAAAACCTGACAACAGTATTTAATAATCCATTTCATATAGATTGGTGTGGGGACAGCCTAAAAACTGTCCTCATTTTTGTTGTCTGTTATGGTATGGGTATCGGGATTTATCTTTCTACCAAGAAGAACTACCGCAGGCGTGAGGAACACGGCTCTGCTAAATGGGGCGTTGGCAGTACCGTAAACAAGAAATATAAAGCAAGCAATCCGTCCGACAACAAACTGCTTACCCAAAATGTGCGTATCGGACTGGACGGCAAAAAGCACCGCCGAAATCTTAATGTCATGGTTGTTGGCGGTAGTGGTTCGGGTAAAACTCGATTTTACGCAAAACCGAATATCATGCAGGCGAACACCTCTTTTGTGGTACTTGACCCAAAGGGCGAAATTTTGCGTGACACGGGATTTTTGCTTGAACAAAAGGGATATGAGATTAAAATACTCGACCTTATCAACATGGATAAAAGCCATTGCTACAATCCGTTTGTCTATTTGCAAAACGATAATGATGTGCAACGGCTTGTAACAAACCTGTTCAAAAGCACAACACCGAAAGGCTCACAGTCGCAAGACCCCTTTTGGGACACGGCGGCAAGTATGCTTTTGTTGGCGTTGATGTTTTATCTGAAGCATGAAGCTCCCGAAGATGAGCAGAACTTTCCAATGATTATGGAAATGTTGAGGTATGGCGATGTTAAGGAGGACAATGACGAATACCAATCGCCGCTTGATGAACTGTTTGACCGTTTGGAAATGCGAAGTCCCGACCATATAGCCATGAAATATTACAAGGCTTATCATAGCGGCTCGGCTAAAACACTCAAATCCATTCAAGTCACGCTTGCATCACGGCTTGAAAAGTTTAATCTTGACAGTCTTGCGGGACTTACCGCAACCGATGAAATGGAGTTAGGCACTCTTGGTGAGAAGAAAACGGTGTTGTTCGCTTTAATTCCCGATAATGACAGCTCGTTTAACTTTCTTGTCAGCATTTTATACACGCAATTATTTCAACAGCTATTCTACACCGCCGACCATAAATACGGCGGCAGTCTGCCCATTCATGTGCATTTTGTCATGGACGAATTTGCGAATGGTGTGACACGTTCTACGCCCAAAACGGTGGGAATAACCGACAAAAGCGTAGCCTAAAGTCACAAACAATTTAATAAATGTGGTTTTAGAGAACTGCATAACTGAAATCTCAAATGAAGGGGTAACGCCCGGAAGGGGATTCATTAATACTCCGAATAGCGTCAGCCGGATACAGACGGTTGGGGTTATAAGCTCGGGGAAGTCGTGCGAAGCACACCCTAACGCTGAAAGGCGAGGAAATATTTGTAGAGGTATGAATTGTGTGTGACAGTGCGGATGGGGTTGCCATATGGTTAGAATGACCAAAAGGCGGTCTGACAAAGTTTCCGAATGTACGGCTCTAAACGAATGGCTTGTAGAAATGCAAGTGTACCAGAGGTACGCAAGCGGGGCAAAGTAAAAGTTGTTAGTATGAAATGCCCTCTGAGTTTACAGGACACAGGTATCTTGAGGATTTCCCTTGAAGATAATGCTTGCAGGGCTAAAGGAACGACCTAAGTGGCAACAATCCTAAGTTATGTGGAACGTGGAAAGCAACCAGTACGGGAGCTGACTGTATCAGCGACAAAGTACCGTAGTTGTATCGAAAAGGAAAGGAACTGAAAGAACCTTTCTACTATAAGTGCATTAGTGGTTGTGAGAGTAGAGGCACAGTACCTGTGAAGCCGTGATAATAAGCGGTGGAGGGATAGCCTCAAGCCGATACTAAGATTTACTTTCATGTCTATGTAGTAATCACATAAAGGAGATTTTCATAGCTGTCGTGGTGCGACTAAGAAAAAATCATTCTCCGAAAAGGAGCTGGTTACTATGGCAAAACGAATTGTAAACAAGGCAGAGCGAAATGCGGAACGGTATGACGCTAAGGAAACAGGTTATCAGTTATATGAAGATAGTCTGAACGGAAAGACATTTGACAGGCTTATGCCATTGATAGTGTCAGAGCAGAATATCATTCTTGCATATCGCAACATCTGCAAAAACAGTGGGAGTAAAACCCACGGCACAGATGGGAAAACGATTATAGCAATACAGTCATTGCCTATCGAAGCGGTCATAAAAACCATCAAAAACAAGTTGAACTATTATCAGCCGAAAAAAGTCAGACGGGTTGAAATCCCGAAAGATAACGGAAAGACCAGACCATTAGGGATTCCGAGTATTTGGGACAGACTGGTACAGCAATGTATACTACAGATACTGGAACCGATTTGTGAAGCGAAATTCCATGAGCGGAACAATGGTTTCAGACCGTATAGGTCAACACAGAACGCAATCGCACAGTGCTACAAAATGGCACAGTTGCAGAACCTGCATTTTGTTGTAGATGTGGATGTTGTTGGCTTCTTTGATAACATCGACCACAGTAAGCTCATTCGACAGTTGTGGGGAATTGGAATACAGGACAGAAAGCTGATTATGATAATCAAGCAGATGCTGAAAGCGGAAATCCTGTTCAATGACATTACAATTACTCCTGAAACGGGTACACCACAGGGGGGATTTTATCCCCACTTCTGGCAAATGTAGTATTGAATGAATTGGACTGGTGGATAGCCAGCCAGTGGGAAATGTTCAAAATCAAAGAGGGAAAAACAGGATTAGAGTTTGACAAGACGGATAAAGAGGGAAACGTCCTTACCATAGACAGAACGCAAAAATGGAATAAGCTAAGAGCAAAAACCGATTTAAAAGAGATGTATATCGTGAGATATGCTGATGATTTTAAGTTGTTTTGTCGGGATTATGCGACAGCTAAGAAAGTGATGTGTGCCACAAAACTCTGGCTGGCAGAAAATCTGCATTTACAGACCAGTGACGAGAAATCGGGAATCACGAACCTGCAAAAGAATTATACAACTTTTCTGGGCATCAAATTTAAAGTTGTTCCCAAAGGAAGTAAGTGGATTATACGTTCCCACATGGCAGATAAAAGTAAAGCAAAGGTCATCAAAAAGCTGAGTGATGTTTGGAAAGACATAAAAAATCCGAGCAGACAAAGCGAGATTGACCGAAACATCAGTCTTTACAATGCAATGGTTATGGGGATGCACAACTATTACTGTATGGCAACTTTGGTGTCAGCGGACTTTGCAGAAATCGCCTTTAAAGTGACGGGGAAGAGCAACGGCATGAACCATAACAGACGTTGTTTTCCAATCGAGCGGCAGGGCGAGATTAACAGCAAGTTCATACAGGAGAAGTATGGGAAATCGAAGCAGTTCCGATGGATAAAGGGAAGAATGATTATCCCTGTTGGATATGTGGCATATGAATATCCAAAATATAAAAGGCGTGAAGTCAACAAATATGTAAGGAAATATTCAGACGTCGAAAACTGTATCAGCTATGACGTTATGAAGTATATGATGGAAAATGCACATCTCTATCCTACGTTGGAGATGGCAGATAACGCTCTTTCGAGGTATATAGCACAAAAAGGAAAATGTGCGGTAACACACAATGCGCTGACAGTTTCAGACATGGTGTGCGAGCACATAAAACCCTGCAAGGGAGAGCGGAACGACACATACAGGAATCTGATTATCCTGTCAAAAGAAGTGTCGGAACTGGTAGGCGCAACGAAATCCACAGAATTGAGGAAGCTACTTGCGAACCAGCCATTGACCGAAGAAATGCAAAATAAAATCAACAAGCTCCGTAAACACAAGGAGCTGGAAGAAATACAATTCGAGGACTATATAGGCACTAAAAAGTAATCTTAGTCGGTGGAACGCCGTATGATGGGAAACTATCACGTACGGTGTGGAGCGGGGGAAAAGCCCGAGGTGCTTGCACCAGAGGCTTACCTATCGCTATTGAGCCTGCCCGATGACTTTGATAAAATTTTGTCTGTTATGCGGTCAAGGGGCGTTTCAGTATCTATCATCCTGCAAAACATGGCACAGTTAAAAGCTCTGTTTGAAAAGCAATGGGAAAATATCACGGGCAACTGCGACGAATTTCTCTATATGGGCGGTAATGAGCAAAGCACCCACAAGTATGTTTCGGAACTGCTTGGAAAGGAAACTTTGGATACCAATACCTTTGGCAAAAGCACGGGACGGAACGGCAATTACAGCACGAACTATCAGCAGACAGGGCGAGAGCTTCTCACTCCCGATGAAGTGCGGATGATGGATAACATCTACGCACTTTTATTTATCCGTGGCGAACGCCCGATACAGGATTTTAAGTTTGACATTCTGAAACATCCGAACGTGGCATTGTCCGCAGACGGAAAAGCCGATGTTTTCAGACACGGCGAAATCACCAATTCGGTTGCGACCATATCCCTTGAAAAAATCGCTCTTGGCGATATTCCCGATATGGAAACAATCGAAACTGACTACGAACTCTTATCTGATGAAGATATTGAGGAATATTTTGAAAATATCAAGGAGGAAAAACAAGATGAAAAATCAGAAAAACAAAAAGGTAACAAACAAGCTCCCGATGGGAAGAAAGGTTAAAAAAGGCTTTGCGGTCTATGCCGTTATGGTGCTGATGCTGATTTTTGGCTCGGTCACAGCCTTTGCCGCCAATGACCCTTTAAAAGTCATCAACAACCTGTCCGATTTCATTTTCGGACTTATCCGTGCAATCGGATTGATTCTGCTCGGCTTTGGTATCGTGCAGGTTGGTTTATCATTAAAATCGCATGACCCGTCACAGAGAGCCAACGGCTTTTTGACTTTGGCAGGGGGCGTAATTATAACATTCGCAAAAGAGATTTTGACCCTTATTACAGGCTAAAAAACGAACGGAGGAACATTTATGTTTGAACAATATCCAATAACAACAAAAATGCACATTCATTCATTGAATGGCGAAATGCGTGATGCGACAATTCATAAGAAACTCGGTGACAATGATTACCTTGTTGAATATGAGGGTGTGAAGTGCCACGCAATTTTTAATCCGTTTGTCGGTCAGTATTACGCTGATGACAAATACGGGATAATTCAAGATAAAAAACAAGAACAATGCCGTTAGGACTAAGGGGCAGGCGGGGAAACGAGCCTGCCCCAAATTCTTAAAGGAGGTGTCACAAAATGTCTGATAACTGGGTTGTTCAAAACCTCGAAAACGCTTTAGAAACATGGAACTCAAAACTAACCGAAATATGGCAGTTATTAACGCAATCGCCCGAAACATTCAAAGGCGGCTCAATATGGAAAGTCATTGTGGATATTCACGGTGCGGTGCAGGCTGTCGGTCTTGCTCTGCTTGTGCTGTTTTTCGTTGTGGGCGTTATGAAAACGTGCGGCAGTTTTGCGGAACTCAAAAAACCCGAACACGCTGTAAAAGTGTTTATCCGTTTTGCATTGGCGAAAGGCGTTGTCACATATGGACTTGAACTGATGATGGCGTTATTCAAAATCGTGCAGGGACTTATCAGCACGATAATGACCGCATCCGGATTAGGTACAGCAAATCAAACAACATTACCGCAAAGCATTATAACGGCGGTTGAGGACTGCGGATTTTTTGAAAGTATACCGCTTTGGGCGGTGACTCTGATAGGCGGTCTGTTTATCACGGTATTAAGTTTTATCATGATAATGACGGTGTACGGCAGATTTTTTAAGCTCTATCTTTACACCGCTATCGCCCCTGTGCCGCTATCATCGTTCGCCGGAGAGCCAAGCCAAAGCGTAGGAAAAGCATTTATAAAATCCTATGCCGCCGTTTGTCTTGAGGGTGCAATCATCGTGCTTGCCTGCATTATATTTTCACTGTTCGCAAGCTCACCCCCTGCGGTCAATCCTGATGCGGCGGCGGTCACAATGGTATGGAGCTATGTTGGAGAGTTGATTTTCAATATGCTTGTGTTAGTCGGTGCTGTAAAAATGGCTGACCGTGTGGTAAGAGAAATGATGGGGTTATAACAGAATGGAGGAATTAAATTGGAAGTAAAAATAAATCGTGAAATTCGAGATTACACCGAAAGTATGTTTTTTGGACTGTCGCTAAGGCAGTTCATTTTTTCTATATGTGCCTGCGGTGTTGCAGTCGGTTTATATTTCGGACTGCGTAATTTTGTCGGCACGGAAACCGTGTCATGGATGTGCATTTTAGGGGCTTCGCCCTTTGCGGCTCTTGGCTTTATCAAGTACCACGGAATGACCGCCGAACAGTTTATTTGGGCGTGGATTAAGTCGGAATTTCTATTACCCAAACGCATGACCTTTCAGCCGACCAACACCTATTATGAAATCTTAAAAGGAGGATTGCCCAATGATTAAAACACTTAGAAACCTGTTTAAGCAGGATAAAGAAAAATTTGTTGTCCCCAAAGGCGTACAGGATGTTATACCCGTAAAAGCCATCTATGAAGATGGCATTTTTCTTGTCGGCGGCAAGTATGCCAAAAGCTATAAATTTGAGGATATAAATTATGCCGTTGCAAGCCGTGAGGATAAAGAAGCCATGTTTTTGGAGTATTCCGAACTGCTTAACGCTTTGGATAGCGGAGCGACAACCAAAATTACTATCAATAACAGGCGGCTCAATAAAACAGACTTTGAACAGACTATTTTAATACCGCTTGAGGATGACGAACTTGACGAATACCGCAAAGAATATAACAAAATGTTGCTTGACAAGGCAACGGGAGCTAACAGCATTGTGCAGGACAAATATGTTACTATTTCGGTTACAAAGAAAAATATAGAAGAAGCGAAAAACTACTTTTCCCGTGTCGGTTCTGACCTCATCTCCCACTTTAACCGTCTTGGCTCAAAGTGCGTTGAAATGGATGCAACAGACCGTTTGCGTATTCTGCATGATTTTTTCCGTGTCGGTGAGGAAACCAATTTCCGTTTTGATATGACCGAAACCATGAGAAAAGGACACGATTTCAAGGACTTTATTTGTCCCGACACATTTGAGTTTGAAAAAGACCATTTCCGTATGGGTGAGCGTTTCGGGCGTGTGATTTTCCTGCGTGAATACGCAAGTTATATCAAGGACAGCATGGTTGCGGAGCTTTGCGAACTTAACCGCAATATGATGATGAGCATTGATGTTATCCCCGTTCCCACTGATGAAGCGGTCAAAGAGGTTGAAAACCGTTTACTTGGTGTTGAAACAAATATAACAAATTGGCAACGGAAACAAAATCAGAATAATAACTTTTCGGCGGTCATTCCTTATGATATGGAGCAGCAGCGAAAAGAAAGCAAGGAATTTCTTGATGACCTTACAACCCGTGACCAACGTATGATGTTCGCCGTTATTACAATGGTGCATACGGCTGAAACAAAAGAACAGCTTGACAGCGATACCGAAGCCTTGCTAACAACCGCTCGAAAGCATCTATGCCAGTTCGCCGCTTTGAAGTATCAGCAGATGGACGGTTTGAATACCGTGTTGCCGTATGGACTTAGAAAAATCAATGCTTTGCGAACGCTCACAACCGAATCATTGGCAGTATTTATCCCGTTTCGTGTGCAGGAAATCTATCACGAAAACGGGATTTATTACGGTCAGAATGTTATCAGCAAAAATATGATTATTGCAGACCGTAAAAGCCTGCTTAATGGGAATTCATTTATCCTCGGTGTATCGGGCAGTGGTAAATCCTTTACGGCAAAGGAAGAAATGGTTGACATTATGCTTGCCGACCCGAACGCCGATATTTTGGTAATCGACCCCGAACGGGAATATCCGTCCCTTGTAAAAGCGATGGGCGGTCAAGTTATCAATATTTCAGCTACAAGTGAAAATCACATCAACGCTATGGATATGAATAAGGATTACGGCGATGGTGCTAACCCTGTTATCCTAAAGTCTGAATTTATATTGTCTTTGTGCGAACAGCTTATAGGCGGTAACAATTTAGGAGCAAGGCAAAAATCTCTTATTGACCGTTGTACCGCAAGCGTTTACCGTCATTATCAACAGGGTAATTATCAAGGAACGCCGCCGACCTTGCAGGATTTTAGAGAAGAACTCTTAAAGCAGAATGAAGATGAAGCAAAGGAAATCGCACTTGCTATTGAGCTTTTCACGGACGGCAGCTTGAACACTTTCGCAAAATCAACCAATGTTGATACAAGCAATCGTCTTATCTGTTATGACATTTTGGATTTAGGCAAACAGCTTTTGCCGATTGGTATGTTGGTTGTGCTTGACAGTATCTTAAACCGTATCACCGCTAACCGTGCCAAAGGCAGGAACACCTATATTTTCATTGATGAAATCTACCTTTTATTCCAACATGAATATTCGGCAAACTTCCTATTTACCTTATGGAAAAGGGTTAGGAAGTACGGAGCGTATGCAACAGGTATCACGCAAAATGTCGATGACCTTTTACAGAGCCATACCGCCCGTACTATGCTTGCGAACAGCGAATTTATTGTCATGCTCAATCAAGCGAGTACCGACAGACTGGAGCTTGCGAAACTGCTTAACATTTCTGACCTTCAGATGTCCTATATCACAAATGTTGATGCCGGACACGGACTAATTAAAGTCGGTAGTTCTCTCGTTCCTTTCGCAAATAAATTCCCGAAAAATACGAAACTGTATAAGCTGATGACTACGAAACCAGGAGAACAGGTTTCATAGTCCTTTTTTTTGAAAGCAGGCAGTACCGCTTTACGGCGGATCTGCCTGCACTACTTTTTGGAGGTAACTATGAAACGTAAAATTTGTATTGCAGGAATAGTCCTGCTATGTGCCGTATTTTTATTTAGCGGCTTTATGATATATCGTCATTATGCGGAGGAACAAAAGCAGATGAATGAGTTTGAACATATTGCCGGACTGATAGAAACATCGTCGGAGCAACCAACAGACACGCCGCCGAACGAGGATAAACAGACCATTCCCGATTATTCGGAGCTGTACCGCCAAAATCCCGATATGATAGGTTGGATTGCCATTGATGGAACGAGTATCAATTATCCTGTTATGCAAACGGTAGACCGCCCGAAATTTTACCTCAAGCATAATTTTAAAAAAGAATACAGCGATTACGGCGTTCCGTTCGTTGATGAAAATTGCAATATTTCAGCAAGTGACAATATAATCATCTACGGTCATCATATGAAAGGCGGTAAAATGTTTGGAGCGTTGGAAAGCTACAAGAACAAAAGCTTTTACGAACAGCATAAAATTATACGGTTTAATACGCTCACAGAAAAAGCGGATTATGAGATAATCGCCGTGTTCAAAACGGTTGCCTATTCAAGTAATGGCTTTGCCTATTCTGCTTTTATCAATGCCGCCGATGAAAATGAGTTTAACGAATATGTGGCAAAGTGCAAGGGACTGTCCTTTTATGATACAGGCTTGTCGGCCGAGTACGGCAACAAGCTCATCACTCTTTCCACTTGCGAATATTCAAACACTAATGGGCGGCTCGTTGTTGTGGCAAAAAAGATAATCGACTAAAGAAATCAAGCCGAAGGCTCATGCTAACGGCTTGTTACATACTGTTTCGTTTTAATGCGTCCTCAATGGGGACGCATTTTTTATATACCCAAATTCAAATCTAAGGAGGTTTTCATATTGAGTAAAATTAAACTGCGAGAAAACGTGAAAGACATAAAAGTGCTTGATAAGTCCCAAATAGCCGCCGAACATATGAAAGATGCGTTTGTCAAAACAAAGGATAAAGCGGAAAGCGGCTATTATTCTAATGAAAATTCGCCAAGTGAATACGCTACCGACAATGTTTCTCACGGTGTAGAAAATATGACCCGTGAAGCAGGACATCAATTTAATAAACAAGGGCAAAAAGGTGTTGAAACCACAAAACAGAATATTGATAAGGCAAAGCAAAAATTTAGGGATTTTAAAGAGCGTAAATCCGCTGATACGGTAAAAAACGCTACCGACCTACCGAAAGAAAAAGCAAAAGAACAGGCTAAAAAGAAAACACAGGACACCTTTCGCCGTTCTGCTCGGCAAACCACCGATAAGACTATCAAGACCTCAAAACAAGCTGAAAAAACAATCAAGCAGTCTGCCCGTTCCACAGCGAAAACGGTAAAATTTACAGGTAAAGGCACAGTTAAAACCGCTCAAAAATCCGTTAAAACGGCTGAACATACCGCAAAGGCTACAATCAAAACCACACAGCAAACCGCCAAAGCAGCACAGGCGGCTGTCAAAACCTCGGCAAAGGCGGCACAGAAAGCGGCACAGGCAGCAAAAATCACTGCCAAAGCCACGGTTCATGCCGTAAAAGTGGCGGTCAAGGCAACGGTTTCCGCAATTAAAGCGATTATTGCAGGCACGAAAGCTCTCATTTCTGCCATTATTGCAGGCGGTTGGATAACGGTGCTCATTATCCTAATAGTTGTGTTGTTCGGTGCTCTCTTTAGCTTGGTGGGTGGAAGCGGCAGTAATTCCTCGTACACGCCTGTCAGTGCAGAGGTGCAGGCTTACGAGCCGCTGATACAGAAGTATGCAAAGGAACACGGTATTCCTGAATATGTAGAGCTTATCAAGGCGGTTATGATGCAGGAGTCCGGCGGACATGGAAATGACCCTATGCAGGCATCCGAATGTGGTTACAATACCCGTTATCCCAACACCCCAAATGGGATTACTGACCCAGAGTATTCCATCAATGTCGGCGTACAAAACTTAGCTGCCTGCCTGAATGCGGCGGGTGCAGAAAGTCCTATAGACATGGACAATATCAAGCTGGCTCTGCAAGGCTATAACTATGGCAATGGTTATATCTCATGGGCAAAGAGCAATTATGGCAGTTACACCTATGCAAATGCGGTTGAGTTTTCTACCATGCAGGCAGAGCGTCTGGGATGGTCAAGCTATGGGGATACGCAGTATGTATCCCATGTTCTGCGGTATTATCCGTTTGGCAGGATGTCTACGGGAATAGGTAATCAAGCTATTGTAGAGGTTGCTGCATCACAAATCGGCAATGTAGGTGGTCAACCTTACTGGTCATGGTATGGCTTCGATTCCCGTGTGGAATGGTGTGCCTGCTTCGTCAGTTGGTGTGCCGAGCAGTGCGGACATATTGAATCGGGCATCATACCGAAATTCTCCCTCTGTACGGATGGTGTCGCATGGTTTCAGCAGCATGGACAGTGGCAGGATGGCACTTTCACGCCATCGGCGGGACACATCATTTTCTTTGATTGGGAGGGTGACGACACTACCGACCATGTAGGTATCGTTGAAAAAGTGGAAAACGGTACTGTTTATACCATTGAGGGAAATTCCAATGACAGTTGCAGGCAGAGAAGCTATGCTGTTGGCAGCAGCGTAATCTATGGTTACGGTATCCCAATATATTGAAAAAGGGCAAAAGAAAAACAGAGGTTTTCATTCCTTTGCTTCTTTTGCCTTACATAGCCCTTTTACAGTAATACTATTGACAAAACATTCAAAAGGTAGTATCATACCTAATTGATAGGTATGATACTACCTTTTGTTAAGGGAGGAACGATAAATGAATGATTTTAGAGAGATGGATAGCCGGTTGTTAAGCTATGTAAATATTTTTTTGCTATCTAATCGCTTGCAAACTGTAATGGACAAAGGATTGCAAGAGATTACATCAAAACAGTGGGTACTCTTGATTATGCTTGGCACATTTGAGGTAGCTCCAACATTAAAAGAACTTGCTGATAAATGTGGCATAACTCACCAAAGCACCATGCAACTTGTAAAAAAGTTGGCAGATAAGGGCTATCTTGTAATTGAAGAAGATAAGAAGGACAGGCGTGCTATTCGGATTGTTTTTACAGACAAGCGTGATAAATTGGCAGACCAATATGCAGAGCAAAATATGTGGTTTATAGACAATATGTTTTCTGATTTATCATATGAAGAAATAAAAATTTTTTGTTCTGCGCAATTTAAGTTGTATGAACGATTAGGAAAAATGGCGGAGGAATTGAAAAATGACCAGTAAGTATTTTGCTAAAGCAGTTATCTTTGCTATATTATCCGCATTGATTTCTACTCCACTACAAATATTAAACAGCATTTTCATACTTGGTGAACAAAGCCCACCGGAGGCTTCGTTTTTAATTCCGGTTGGAATTATTGGAATTATAATGAAAACGCTCTATGCAATGGCATATGTTTTGCTTGGTAATAAACTTCTTATTAAAAACCAAAGATTAAGGGCATTTATATTTATAGTTCTTATTTGGAGTACAGCTTATTTGCCTCAAGTTTTGGGACTAATTGGCGCAGATGGACCTATTGCCGAGGTTTCCTTTAATATACCCATACTTATTTGTGATTCACTATCATATGTCTTTGATGGGATTTTACTTGGATTACTTTATAAAGAGTTTCCTTATCATAAAGCATTGCCGTGTTCTAAATCTGCACTGATAAAATCCATGTTAGTTAGTTCTGTTACTTTCCCAATAATAACTTTTGTTTTAGAGCAATTGTTAGGAGCGGTATACCCCGCATTGTATATCCATAATGCAATGCAGGTATCAAACGATAATGTAGTTTCTTTCAATTTGACATTTTACGGTTTCTTTATTATAACAGGTGCATTATTACCGCTGTTCTACCGCTTAACTGAATACAATAATGATAAACCTAAATCCGCACTTCAATTTGGATTTATATTTTCTATCTGCTTATGGTCGCCAGTGGTGGCAATTATGATTGCTTTTGGTACAGCTGTTTTGCCAACATTGATTTATATAGTTGCATTTTTTATTTCCATAATGACTGTTTCATATATGAATGGTATCCTCATACGGTATTTCTCTGTTCAAACAGTAAATTAGGGCAATGCAACTAATAAGCACTTGACACAGAAAGGTCATTAAATAACTTGCCACATTATTATACAGATTCTCTAACATGGCTTGAATTGATAAAGGGGTGAAGCAATGGATTATATTAATGAGAAATGGTTACTATGCCCTGTTTGCGAAAACAAAACCCGAATAAAATTGCGGCAGGATACAACACTTACGAATTTCCCACTATTCTGTCCCAAGTGTAAACAGGAAACCTTGGTGAATGTCCAACAACTAAATATAACCATTATCAAAGAGCCAGCCGCTAAGACGCAGAGCCGATGATTTATTTCGCCTTTAGGCGATAAGGCGCAGATAACGAATAATCATGTTAAGGGATAGAAGGCTTAATAATGGAAACCAAAGGAGGATATTATTTGATAATACAAATGCAAAAAACAGTATTTGATTCTCTGCCAATCGAAGCCATTGGTCATGCTTGTTTTGAACCAATGGTTCCAGTATACCAAAATGGGATGCACCAACAAGGTAGTCAAGGTGTGAAGGAGTATAGATCTGAGTTTTACAAATCGCTGACACAAGGGCAACGTGCCTTATTTATGTTTTTCACTTATTACGACCACGCAATTCGGTCATTAGACGAATTTCAAAGAATTAGCAATCATTATCTATCAGCACAGATTTTTTCAGCAGTCAAAAAAGGGGTAGAGTATTTTAATGATGATGACATGCTCTGCTTCCTTTCAAAAATAGAGCAAGCCTTTGTTGGAATGAATCAGAATGACATTCAAACTTCTCACATCAATAAATTGTTTTCTCAATTACAGGAAACCGCCCCAAATACATTATTAAGAATCGGTGCATATATAAAAGAATCTCCTGACGAATTTATTAGCTTTGAGATAGCTGATATTTAAGGATGTTGCAAGTATTATTATTTCAATGCTCAATTGATTCGCCTTAGTCTCCGAAAGCGCAATATGGCGATAAGGCGAAGTAGTCAGTTTTAAGTATAATAGGTCAATCACTTGAAAGGAAGTGTTGTAATGTTGAAGAATTATAAAATAGGTTTATCGTTGATTGGCATAGCAGCCGTTGTTTTAATCATGGTTCCAAACATTATATATTTATTTGCTACGCTGCCAAACGACGTTTTGAGTACGAACGAAGCAGGATACTGGCTCTGGAACACATTTGAAAATATTGGACGTTTTGGGTCAATGATAACCCTTTGCATTGTTGTCAGAAAAAACGCTGCATTAAAAAATTCAATTCTGAATGCTGCTTCAATTTGCTCACTATTATTGTATTATTCCTTATGGATTGCCTATTTCAAAGGCATATTTAATGGGCTGTCACTTGTGGGTCTGGCATTTTTTCCAACGGTATTTTTCCTCCTTATATCATGGAAGTTAAAAAATGCAATTACTTTTTCATTCTCTTTATTGTTTGCAATTGTACACATAGCCATAACGGGCAGCAACTATTTATTTATGTCATTTTAAGAACGAGGAGAAGTAGTCATGAGACAACTTAATAGCAACTTTGCAACCACGGGTTGACAAGAAACCAAGTGTGAATGGTGGTAATGCAACCACGATTTTTGTTATTATAACACTATCAAATGAAAGGAGTGTCATGAATGAATATTGCAGACAGAATACAACATTTACGTAAATCAAAAGGTATTTCCCAAGAAGAGCTTGCCGATAAAATCGGGGTATCACGCCAAGCTGTTTCAAAATGGGAAAGCGAACAGAGTTCCCCTGACATGGACAAAATAATCATAATGAGCGATTTCTTTGAAGTCACAACTGATTACATTCTTAAAGGAATCGAACCGGAAAAACAAGCGGCAGCAACGCCCA